>OGHH01000895.1_pt1 | contig 26419 bp, 25 predicted proteins | sample 1571471 | NCBI WGS metagenome assembly OGHH01 (sample SAMEA2581936, study PRJEB24529) | metagenome | biome: Human gut stool | place: China | collected 2011
GATGAAGATTGAGCAAGGAATGGAAAGCCCCCGACAAGGTAACGCAGAAAATGACCCGCGACGGGGCGGTTGCGGAAAACCTCACGACGGGCGAAACAACGAGTATCAGCGAAAGGCCGCAGGAGGAAAACTATTCCCAAGCCCCTACCGCAGCGGCAGAAAAGGCTGTTGACCGTATCGGCGCAGAGGTTGAACGGCAAGCGGCAAAGGGCGCAGGGAAAAAAGCCCTTGACGCGGCGCAGCTAAAAACCCATACTTCCCGCTTGCAGTTTTCCGAAGCGGAACGGGCAACGCCGGAATTGCAGAAATCTATCCGTAAATCCGAGAAAGCGGCAGACCGTTTAGACGCAGCGCGGGCGGCTATCCCCAAGCAGACCAAAATCAAGAAAGAGCGCGTTTTTGACGAAGCGAAAGGCAAGGCAAAGACGCGCCTTTCCTTTGAAAAGACGGATAAGCCCCCAAACGGCAAGTTGCGGCATAACCCCTTGTCCCGTCCGGCGCAGGAGTTGAACAGCACCGTACATGGGAAAATCTACGAGGTTGAGAAAGAAAATGTCGGTGTGGAAAGCGGGCACAGGGTAGAACTTGCGGGCGAGAAAGCGGGCGGTATGGCGGCGCGGACGGTAAAGCGCGGCATACGCAGCCACAAGCTGAAACCCTACCGGGCAGCGGCGGCAGCCGAGAGAAAGGCGGTAAAGGCAAACGCCGATTTCCTCTATCAAAAGGCGCTGCACGATAACCCCGCCCTTGCGCACTCAAACCCGATTTCCCGTTTTTGGCAGAAGCAGCGCATTAAAAAGCAGTATGCAAAGACGCTGAAAGCGGGCGGCAAAGTGAAAAAGACCGCCGAAGCCACCGCAAAGGCGGCGAAGAAAACCGCGCAGGAAACCAAACGGGCGACGTTCTTTGTCGTCCGGCACTGGAAAGGCTGCTTGCTTGTGGGCGGGATTGCCTTTATCGTGCTTCTGCTTTTCGGCGGCTTGTCCTCTTGCTCCCTCTTTGGCGGCAACAGCGGCAGCGGCTTAATTGCGTCGTCCTATCTTTCCGAGGACGCGGATATTACAGGCGCGGAAAGCGCGTATGCCGCTATGGAAGCCGAGTTACAAGATATGCTGAATAATATCGAGCGCGAATACCCCGGCTATGACGAATACCGGGTGAACGCGGACGAGATCGAGCATGACCCCTATGTGCTAATCTCTATCCTTTCCGCGCTGCATGAGGGCGTGTTTACCCTTGATGAAGCGCAAAGCACCCTTGAAATGCTCTTTGAGAAACAGTATATCTTGACCGTTGAGGAAGAAGTACAGGTACGATACCGCACCGAAACGAGGACGGACAGCGAGGGCAACGAATATGAGGTTGAAGTACCCTACAACTATTACATTCTCCATGTGGATTTGGAAAACTTCAACCTTTCCCATGTCCCCGTCTACATCATGGGCGAGGAACAGCTATCCATGTACGCTATGTATATGTCGTCGCTGGGAAACCGCCCCGATTTGTTCCCGTCGTCCGGCTATGTGTCTAAATACTATGAAAACCCGCCCGCCGATTATGAAGTACCCGCCGCGCTGCTTAATTCCGATGAACAGTTTGCGCGGCTCATAGAGGAAGCGGATAAATACGTCGGCTTTCCCTATGTGTGGGGCGGCAGCACCCCGGAAACCTCTTTTGATTGCAGCGGCTTTGTGAGTTATGTATTGACGAACAGCGGCCTATACAATACGGGCAGACTTGGGGCGCAAGGGCTTTACAACATTTCAACCCGCGTTTCCAACCCGCAGCCGGGGGATTTGGTTTTCTTTACGGGTACATACGACACGCCGGGGGTATCTCATGTGGGTATCTACGTTGGCGAGGACGGGGACGGAAGCCCCGTCATGCTGCATTGTGGCGACCCGATACAATACGCAAAACTTGATACAAGCTATTGGCAATCCCATTTTTACGCCTATGGGCGGCTACATTACAACTGACTTTGAAAGGAGTTTATTTCTATGGCAAACACGAAACTTGACCGTATCGAAAGGGATATTGAGAAAACGAGGGCGAAAATCCTTGAATACCAAAAAAGGCTGAAAGACCTTGAAGCGCAGAAAATCGAGGAAGAAAACGCGCAGATCGTTCAAATGGTGAAAGCGGTACACCTTGACGGGGCGCAGCTTGCCGCGTTCCTCTCCGCTTACGCCAGCGGCGAAATTGCCTTGCCACAGCCGGACGCAGACTACACCGACGAACAGGAGGAAACCGAAGATGAAGCATAAAAAACTGTTCCGCAGCGTTACCGCTTTGCTTGCCGCCCTTGTACTCATGGGCGGCTTTTCTGTTACCGCTTTTGCGGGCGGCGGTGATGTGAGCGACGAGCCGCCTACCCCCGTAACCGAAACCGAGCCGGAAGAAACGACGGGCGGCTATGAGCCGCAGCCCTTAACGCCGGAGGGCAACATGAGCCTTGTGGACGACATAACGGGCGAAGCGTCCGGCGATAAGCAGTTTATTACCGTCGTTACGAAAAACGGAAACTATTTTTACATCATCATTGACCGCGCCGAGGACGGGGAAAATACCGTCCATTTCCTTAACCAAGTGGACGAAGCGGATTTAACCGCCCTTATGGAGGACGGGCAGACCGAAGCCCCCGTTTGTAGCTGTACTGAAAAATGCGTTGCCGGAAGCGTCAACACCGATTGTCCCGTTTGCAGCGTCAACATGAGCGAGTGCGCGGGCAAGGAAGCCGAGCCGGAGCCGGAAGAAACCGAGCAGCCGCCGGAAGAAGAAAAAGGCGGCGGCATGGGTATTCTGCTTGTCGTGCTGCTTGTTGCCGCAGCGGGCGGCGGCGCGTTCTACTACTTTAAGATTTTGAAGCCCAAAAAGGACGCGGCGAAAGGCAGCAGCAGCCTTGACGACCTTGATTTTGACGAGGACGACGAGGAAACGGAAGTAGTCGAAACCGAACAGACCGAGCAGGAGGACGATAATCTATGAAACTTGTAATTGCAGAAAAACCGAGCGTCGGGGCGGCGATTGCCGCCGTTATGGGCGCGAATGAAAAGCGCAGCGGATATTTTGAGGGCGGCGGCTACCTTGTGTCGTGGTGTATCGGGCATTTGATTAGCCTTGCAGACGCGGCGACCTACAATGAACAATTCCGTAAATGGAAGTACGACGATCTTCCCATTGTCCCGCAGGAGTGGCAGTTTATTGTTGCCAGCGGCAAGGAGCAGCAGTTTTCCATTCTCAAAGACCTTATGCACCGCAGCGACGTTACCGAGATTATCAATGCTTGCGACAGCGGGCGCGAGGGGGAACTCATTTTCCGCTTTGTCTATGAACAGGCGAATTGCAAAAAGCCCTTTTCCCGCCTTTGGATTAGCAGCATGGAAGCAAGTGCAATCCGCGAGGGCTTTTCAAATCTCAAAGACGGGCGCGGCTATGACAACCTCTATCAATCCGCGCTTTGCAGAGCAAAGGCCGATTGGCTCATTGGCATTAACGCGACCCGCCTTTTCTCTATCCTCTACCATAAAACATTGAATGTCGGCAGAGTGCAAACGCCCACCCTTGCTATGCTGGTAAACCGCGACTATGCAATCAGCAGCTTTAAGAAAGAGAAATATCATGTCGTCCGGCTGGACGTTGGCGGCGTTGCCGCCCTTTCCGAAAGGCAGGACGACGAAGCGGCGGCGCGGCAGATGAAAGCGGCTTGCGAGAAATCGCAGGCCGTTTGTACTTCCCTTAAAAAAGAGAAAAAGACCGCAGCCCCGCCGAAACTGTTTGACCTCACCGCCTTGCAGCGGGAAGCAAACCGTTTGTATGGGTTTACGGCGAAACAGACCCTTGACTATGCGCAAGCCCTTTATGAAAAACGGCTTTTGACCTATCCCCGCACCGACAGCAAATATATCACTTCCGATATGGAGGGCAGCACAAAGGAACTTATCACCGGCCTTTGCGCTGCTCTCCCCTTTATGCAGGGCGTGAAGCTGCAAGCCGACCTTGCGAGGATTTGCGACAACAGCAAAGTAACCGACCATCACGCCATTTTGCCGACAGCGGAGTTTGTGAAAACGGGCTTTTCTTCCCTTGCCGAAAGTGAGAAAAAGCTAATGACCCTTGTGTGCGCAAAACTGCTTTGCGCCGTTGCCGCGCCCTATGAGTATGAAGCGGTTACGGCGGTTTTCACTTGCGGCGGCTATACCTTTACCGCAAAGGGCAGGACGACGCTTTGCGAGGGTTGGCGCGAGATTGAAAGACTATCCCGCGCCGCGTCCGGGGAACAGGACGAGGACGCAGAGCCGGAAGCGGTTTTACCCCCGCTTGCCGAGGGGCAGACCTTTGACAATCCGGCAGCGGAGATCTCCGAACGTTACACGCAGCCCCCAAAGGCATTTACCGAAGATACGTTACTTTCGGCTATGGAGAGTGCGGGAAAGGAGGACACGCCGGAGGACGCGGAGCGCAAAGGGTTAGGCACCACCGCGACGCGGGCGGGTATCATTGAAAAACTCATTAGCGCGGGCTTTGCCGAGCGCAAGGGCAAAAAGCTAATCCCCACAAAGGACGGGTATAACCTTGCCGCTATTCTGCCCGAAGTCCTTACGTCCCCGCAGCTTACGGCAGAATGGGAAACGCGCCTTACCGGGATTGCAAAGGGCAGCGACAGCCCCGCCGACTTCATGCGCGGGATTGAGGAAATGACAGCGGGGCTTGTCAAGACCTATTCCGCGATTTCCGAGGATAAAGCGAAGCTGTTTACCCCGCAGCGGGAAGCAATCGGCACTTGCCCCCGTTGCGGCGCGGCGGTTTACGAGGGCAAGAAAAACTTTTACTGCTCCGACAGGGCTTGCAGCTTTGTGATGTGGAAGAATGACCGCTTTTTTGAGCAGCGCAAAAAGGCTTTCACAAAGGCGATTGCCGCCGCCCTTTTGAAAGACGGAAAGGTAAAAATCAAAGGTATGTACTCGACCAAGACGGGAAAGACCTTTGACGGAGTTGTGCTGCTTGCCGACACAGGCGGCAAGTATGTAAACTTCCGCGTCGAGCAGAACCGAAAATGATAAGGCTTGATGAAAAGCAATACCGCGCCGTAAAGAAAATGACCCGCGCCGCTTGTGCAAACAACGATTGCGGGAATTGTCTGCTGCTGGACGACGGGGAAACTTGCGTTTGTGTGCAGAGTATCAGCTATTCGCTGCTATGCCGCTATTTCCGCGAAGCGGTATTACCCGCCGACAGGCAGCTTTGCGAACAGATCACCCGCAGCGGGGAAACCGATTTGAAGCGTTGCGCGGTATGCGGCAGCACGTTTGCGGCGGGCAGCAACCGGGCGAAATACTGCCCCGATTGCGCGGCAAAGATACGCCGCAGACAGAAAGCCCAAAGCGAGAGAAACAGGCGTTTACGGATAAAAACAACTACATAGCAAGCACAGCAAACGAGTACCCGTTTGCGAGAAATGCCCGCGCTTCCCATAGAGAGCGCGGGCATTTTGCTTGTTGGGATAGTCCCAAACCCTTATATGACCGAGAAAGGACGTGATGAAAGAATATGCCGTATTCCTCATACGACCATGACAAATTAGAAGCCGCCGAAACCATGCGGATAGAACGCCGGATATATTTTGAAGCAAAGGACAGGGAGATTGCCCCTTATGCTTCCTTGCCGATTGCGCAGCTACTTTCCATGCGCAGCGAAAGCGCGGCGGCAGAACAGGCGATTTTTGACGACCTTAAAGAACGCGCCGCCGCATGGGAAGAACAGGCGGGAAGAACGCTTTTGCTGGATAAAACACTTGAATATGTGAGAACGCCGCACGTCCAGCACACCGCTAACGAGTGGCAGACCACCGAGCATAACCGCCATATTCGCAGCAACCGGGTATATCAGATGAATTACCACATTTACGAAAACACCCGTTACGACAGGGAGAAGCAGCAAAGCGTCCCTTACTCCTATTCTCTCACATGGGGCGTTTATACCAACAGCCCGAACAGGAACGGGCAAGCGAAGATTGCCGGACAAGATAGAAAGGTTTTCACCGACAAGGCAGCTATGGAAAAGTATCTGAATGGGCGTATCAAAGCGTATGACCGCTTGTTTACGGAAATCTCCCCGCCTATCCCGCAGGAGTACGCCGACTATTTCAAAGTAAACGGTATGCTCATGCCGGACTACACCATAGAGGGCGAAGAACCCCCGCAGCAGCAACAGGCGGCAGCTATCCCCGAAAATACCGGGCAGGAAAAGGAGCGTGAACACATGAGCGAACAGTTTTCTATTATGATAGGCAACCGCAGCCGCTTTGACGCGGGCGACCCCGGCGGCTATTGGTTGGATATGCCCGCCACAAAGGAGCAGTTGCACGAAGCTATGCGGAACGTCGGCATTACCGCCGACAACCCGCAGGATTTTTCCATTCGCGGCTATTCCGACGACCCGGAGAAACATATTGCCTTGCCTTATGAAATGGTATGCGCCGCCGACGTGGACGAACTCAATTTTCTTGCGGCGCGGCTCGAACAGCTTGACCCCGCCGAGGTTGGCAAGCTGAACGCAGCTTTGCAGCAGAAAAACGGGCTTGCAAATATTGGACAGGTAATTGACTTCACCTACAACGTGGATTTTTACGTCCATATCCCCGAAGTACATAACTACCACGATTTGGGCGACTATTACTTAAATCAATCCGGCATGGTACAAATGCCCGAAGAATGGAAAGGCGGCATTGACCTTTCTACTTTTGGCAGGAACGCTGCCGCGCAGGAAAAAGGCGCGTTTACCGAGTACGGCTATATCGTGGAAAGCGGCGACGAGTGGGAACGGCAGTTTGAGGGGCGCGAAGTGCCGGAAGAATACCGCATTATGAGTTACCCGCAGCCGGAGCGCGGCGAACAGGACAAAGCCTATATGGACGCAGCCGAAACGCAGCAAGCAGACGCACAGGCCGCAGAGCCGCAGCAGCCCCGCCCCGTCGTCCCCATTATCCTTACTTCCGAAAAGCCCGCCGAAAAGGTAAAGGAGATCACCGCGCGTTTGGAACAGGGCGTACAGGCGATTTTTGACAGCGACCGCTACAAAGAGTTTCTAACCGCTATGTCAAAGTTCCATGATTATAGTTTGAATAACACTATCCTAATTGCTATGCAGGGCGGCAATTTGGTAATGGGCTTCCGTCAATGGGAAAAGGAGTTTGACCGCCATGTAAAGAAAGGCGAGAAAGGCATTAAAATCTTTGCCCCCGCGCCCTACAAGGTGAAAAAGCTGGTTGATAAAATCGACCCCGAAACGAGAAAGCCCATGCTTGACCGCGAGGGAAAAGTGGTAAAGGAAGAAAAGGAAATCACCGTCCCCGCCTTTAAGGTTATAACCGTCTTTGATATTTCGCAGACCGAGGGCAAGGAGTTTCCCGACCTTTCCGTTAAACCGCTGCTTGCCGATGTGGAGCAGTACGAGGATTTTTTCGCCGCCCTTGAAAAAGCGTCCCCCGTCCCGATTGCATTTGAGCAGATCACAAACGGCGCAAATGGGTATTTCAGTTTGACCGACAAGCGTATTGCAATCAAAGAGGGCGTGAGTGAATTACAGGCGGTAAAGACCGCCATTCACGAAATCGCCCATGCGAAGCTGCACGACGTAGACTTAAACGCCCCGCCGGAGCAGCAAAACCGCGTTGACCGCCATACCTGCGAGGTAGAAGCGGAAAGCGTCGCTTATACGGTTTGCCAGCATTTCGGCCTTGATACTTCCGATTACTCTTTCGGCTATGTGGCTGGTTGGAGCAGCGGCAAGGAAATGACCGAGTTAAAAGCGTCCCTTGAAACAATACAGACCACCGCAAAGGAACTCATTACCGAGATTGAGGGGCATTTTACCGAGTTGCAGCAGCAGCGGCAAGCCGAGCAGGAGCAGGGCGATACCTTTTCCATTTATCAGTTAAAGCGCGGGGACGAAACAAGGGACTTGCGCTTTGAGCCTTATGACCGTCTGCAAGCGGCTGGACTTACCATTGACCGGGTAAATTATGAACTCGTCTATACTGCACCGCTTACAAAGGATATGACGCTGGGCGACATTTGGGAAAGGTTTAATATCGACCACCCCGCCGACTTTAAGGGGCATAGCCTTTCCGTTTCCGACATTGTTGTGCTTCATCAGAACGACGAGGACACCGCCCACTATGTAGACAGTATCGGTTTTCAGCAAGTGCCGGAGTTTTTGCAGGAGCAGCAGACCCCCGTATTTGACAAGCTGCCGCCCGAACAGCAGCAAGCCTTGTCCGACACCGTACAAGACACTTTGCAAATGCTGGTTGACGCAGACAAGCGGATTTATGGCGACGTTACGGGCAAGACCCTTGAAGCAATCGCGGCGCAAGGATATTCCTACAAGGACGGGCAGCTTGAAAAGCAGCAGCCGGAAGCGACCCCCGACAGCCTTTTGACGGGTGAAACCGTTAGAACGCCGAGGGGCAATTTTCATATTACCGATATGAGCCGTGAACAGATCGAAGCGGCGGGCTTTGGTTTTCATCATGCGTCGGAGGACGGGAAGTATCTCATTATGGGAAATGGCACACAGGCTTATGCCATAGCCGCCGAGCAGCCGCAGCGGGATAATCCCTTAAAGCACGTCGAGGACACCATAGAGCAGAACGACAACAATTTTGACGGGCTTATCAATAATACGCCGCAAACGCCCACCGTCGCGGATTTTGAGCAGCGGGCAAAGGCGGGGGAAGCGATTTCCGTTACCGACCTTGCAAAAGCGGTAAAAGCCGAGAAACGGGAACAGCCGCAGAAAAAACCGTCCATTTTGAAGAAGCTGGACGAATACAAGAAACAGGCGGCGCAGCAGCCGAAAGATAAACAGAAAGAGCATAAAAAGGATTTGGAGGTTTGATAGCATGAATACCCGCTTTACCATTGAGGAAGAAAACATTGTTGCGATCTACGCCGAGGACAGCCGGGAAACAACGCTTGAAAATATCCTTGCCGCCATGCCCTACATGGACGAGGATATGCGCCAGCTTGCCGCCGCAGCGGTGAACAAGCTGCAAGCCATGACGGACAGCGAGTTTTCCGAAAGGGAGTTTATCTTGACCGACGAGGAATAGCCCATAGAGAACAGGGGCGCGGTTGCCGATTTCCGGCACCGCGCCCCTGTTCTTTTTTTGTCCTTGCGTGGACAATTAGAAAGCCGTTTTTGCGGGTTTGAATATACTTTATCGTCTATGTCGTTTTCATGCGCTGGAAGCCGCAGAAACACAGGCGTTTTCAGCCCTTAACATTCCACTTGCCACCCCATGTTTTGCGCCTTATCGCTCCTGCTCCCGCGCCCTGCTTTGGGACGGGTAAAGAATACTATCGACGTTCTTTTTGACAACGCCGTATTCCTGCATTTGCTTCTTGGCTTGCCGATAATCTTCATACAATTTGGTTTTCCTGTCGTTTAAGCTTCTATACTCCTTGCGCAGCGCGGCGAGATCGGGCAGCTTCTTTATCTGCATTTCCTTTAATGCCCTTGCCGCAGCTTCAAACAGGATAATTTCGCTTTCATGTCCCCGCAGATACTTTTCCTTGTCCGGCGATTTTCGGTATTCATCGTAAATCGGTTTTAACTGTCGGTATGTGGTGGTGTGCTTGATAAGCAGCGACAAATCAGACATACGCTGTTCCACTTCCTTAACCGCCTTTGCCGCCGCGTCATGGGCGGTCATAATATCCGCGATTTTGCTTTCAAGTTCGCTGTAATACTCAATCTTATTTTCGGTTAGGAAGTTCATGCTTTTAGCAGCCTGTTTCAGATTATGGATTTTCGCCCACCGTTCATAGCCCGCCGACTGTTGGGCTTTGATACTGTTTTCAAGATCAACGACAAGCCGGATTTTTTTATCTTCCCGCAGCGTTTTTGTTTTGGCAACATACACGCCCTTGATACGCTCCTTTATCGCTTCTTCCGTATAGGCCGCGCCGAGCGTCTTTGTGCGGGTAAACCGTTCCTGTCCGGCGGCGCGGAAAGAAATGTATTTGCCCTGTTTGATTTCATATCCCATTTCCTGCAAGCGGCGCAGCAGTTCGTCAAAATCTTTCACTCGGGGAATGAGGTTATCTATCGCCGTTTTCAGCTTGGCTTTATAGCTTGTACCTTGCTTTTCGGCGGTATATTCCGCATAGCTTTTCCCTCTGTCCTGTCCCGGCACGACGACGGATAGCCCATGCTCTTTACATATCCTGTCGCTGGTGCGCCGGATATGGTAATAGCTTTGTTTGTTGGAATGGTACTTTTTGTAGTCAACGAAGCTGACCGAGTTAAAAATCAAGTGATTATGCAGATGGTCTTTATCGACGTGAGTTGTCAAAACAAACTCATACTTGCCGCCTAATACCGCCCCGGCAAGTTCCATGCCGATTTTGTGCGCTTCTTCCGGTGTGGTTTCTCCCACCGCAAAGGATTGTATCAAGTGCCGCCCTAAATGTGTGCCGCGATCTCCGGCAGCTTCCCGCGTCCATGCAAACTCAATATCGGCGGTTTCCAGCCCGCAGCCGAAAGAGGACGCAAGCAGCTTCCCGTCTGTCTTTTCGGGATTTAAGATATAGTCTATCGCAGCCTTTAAGGTTGATTTAATAGGGTGCGTCTTTGTAACCGCCATATCTCGTCCACCGCCTTTTTAATGTCCTCTATATCCTGCCTGTAAACCGTCCCCGTCGCATTGGCGCGTTTTGCAATTTGGTTGATGTTCCGGCTCACCGCTTGCAGTTCCCGGATATATGCTTTTGTGTCGCTTCGGTCAACGACAAGAATATACCCGTCTATCGCCATTTTACGGAAGTATGCCCCATACTGCTTTATGGGAAGCTGCTTCATCTTCTCGTCGATCAGCCGCTTTTCTTCTTCCGTAACGTAAAACTTCATCTGTATATTTCTCTTTCGGTTTTCCATTTCCGCACCGCCTTTCGGTATAAGGGTTTGGGATTATCCCAACAAGCATTTTCCGCAAACGGGTACTCGTTTGCTGTGCTTGCTATCTACTCCATACCCCCACCGAAAGGCGGTATTTGTTGCGCGTTCCTTTGATTTTGGACGCAAAAAAAGATTGCAGCCGCCATGCGCTGCAATCTCCCGATTTCTCATATTGTGAGGTTAATCCTCTGCTTTTTCGACTTCCGTTATCTCCCTTGCTGTTGCGGTTACAATCCGTATGCCTTTATCGCTCATACCGTCCAGCAGCGCGTCAAGCTGCCGCCGCCCGGTGGATTTCTCCGCATTGCTGTTCGGGAAGAAAAATTGATCTACCGAAATATGATACCGGGTTACAAGGTCATAGAATACCTGTAAACTCGGCTGTTGTCCCTTGTTCTCGATATTCGCAAGGTAGCGCGGGGAAATATATAACTCGTCGCTTACCTTTTTGCGGCTCTCGCCGTATTCATTTCTCGCGGCTTTTATAGCTGCCCCGAAAGCCTTAAAGTCGTACAATGGTACGGGTCTTTTTGCCATTTTCATTCACCCTGTTACATTTTACAGTTCACCTTTCTTTTTGGATATGTCCACACAATTCATATCATTAGGTTAAATACTTCCTGTTGTGTATTGACAGTAGACTGATTTTCTGATAAAATAAAATTTATGTAAAAGGAGGCGGCGTTTATGTTGCATAGCATGCGTATTAGATAAGCATTGAAAAAAAGGATTTTCCCATTTTCAACATGGGCTTTTTTGTCATGCTTATTTTGCGGATGCTATACAAAAAACTAACGACGTATAGATATAGTATAGACATAGTGCAAGCTATGCCTTAGTTTTGTTGTACTGCTCTGTGCATTATAAATGCAGGTCAATGCTCATGTTGAGGATTGACCTGCATTTTTTTGTGTAAAAAGGACGAGTGAAATATAATGCTTAAAAAATATTGGATAAAATGTCCGATTTGTAACGGAAAGACGAGAGTTCAAGTATTTCATAATACTGTATTAAAAGATTTTCCTCTTTTCTGCCCTAAATGCAAATTGACGCATATCATTGATGTAGAAAAATTAGAGATTGTAATCAAAAATACAGAAAAACAAACTTTTATTATTTAGAAGAAAGGATATAAAAATGAAACGTTTACCTAAATATACGCCTGCGGAAGTACGGAATGATCCATACGGATTTACTTACAAAGAAATGTCGGAAGTTATTGGCGAGAATGAAGCAAAAGCCTTATATGAAGAATTATATAAGCAATTACCACGCAAAAAAAATCTATCAATGTTGGTAAAAAATATTTGCAAAAGCAGTGATACTGAAAAGTATGTTTACGAACTGAAAGACAACAAATACATTGAAACGGTTTTTATCAAGCGGCGAGATGGTGGAACTGTTTGCGTGAGCACACAAGTCGGTTGTCCTGTTGGTTGTATTTTTTGTGAGTCCGGGCGAAATGGCTTTGTTCGTAATCTAACATCGTCAGAAATCGTACAACAGATTATATTGTTGCGTCGAAAAGTAAACCGTATCGTTTTTATGGGTATGGGAGAGCCTTTATTCAATTATGACAACTTGATAAAAGCAATCCATATTCTCCGAGATAGATATGGGCTCAACTTTCCAACCGACGGCATTACCATATCAACAGTTGGTCCGGTCGATCAATTAAAAAAATTGCGCGAGGAACATCTTAAAATTCAGTTGACAATATCTTTACACGCAGCAACACAATCTGCAAGAAATCGTATTATTCCTCACATGCGCATATATGCTATTGAAGATGTTGTTAAGCAAGCCTTATCCTATTCTGAAAGGCATAATCGCAAAATTGTCTTTGCGTATTTGCTTTTACCGGGTATAAATGACCGGCCCTCAGATGTAAGACAACTTGCAAAATGGTTTCGGGGCAAAAAAGTTATGATTAACGTGTTACAATACAACCCAACAAGCAATTCAAGAATTAAAGCACCACAGAAACGGGAAATAGTTGCATTCAAACATCAATTAGAGCAAGCAGGACTTGAAGTTACTATGAGAGTTTCTCATGGCAGAGAGATTAACGCGGCTTGTGGACAGTTAGCTAACACATATAATAAATTCAAAAAAAAATGATTAAAAGTGCCAGACGCATAGACGCAGAGCCGATAACGCATTAGGTCAAAAAACCTATGTGTTATCGGCTTTTTTATTTAATATTGCGCAAAAGCCGCTGTTCCCTATTATAGAATGGATTGCGGGTAGTGTATTAAAGTCGCCCTTTTTTAAGGATACGGCGGTATCGGGGAGGTATCGCCGTGTCCATTTTTATTTACTGTAACCCGCCTAATGCTTTGCGGTCAAAAAAAGCTATGCTCCGCAAGCGGGATATTCCGGCTATGAATGTGAACTGTCAATACATTTAGCTACTGCTTACATTTCCTTTGCGCCCGTCCGCGTCTTGCGGACGGGCGCATTTTGCTTTTTTCAACTTTTTTCTGAAAAGCGCACTCAAGAGCCATCTCCCGAACGGGTACGGAGCGAAAGGGGCAGAGAGGACAAGCCCTTAACTCCCGTCCTCTACTCCACGCGGGAAGGAGGTGAACTCTATGGAGCTATCTTCTTCCGACAAGGAAAGAATACAACATCAGTACGACGCATTAGCAAAGAAAACTTTGGTCGGCGAAGCGAAAAGCCACCGCCGCACTCTTGCGAAACGCGCAGCACGCGAAGTTACTTTTTCGGATTTGAGCGAAAGCGAACTCGCGCAGCTTTTCACAACGGACGAATACGAAAGCGATTATTTCCGTTTTCAAGTGTCCGGCTTTGATGTACTCGTCAAAAATGAACTGCTTGCCGAAGCCCTTAACGCTTTGCCCGAAAGGAAACGCGACATTATCCTTTTGTCCTACTTCTTGGATATGAGCGACGCGGAAATTGGCGAACTGCTGAATGTTGTACGCACGACGGTTTTCCGGCACAGGAAATCCGCGCTTGCGAAAATCAAACAGTATTTGGAGGGAAAAGCAGATGATGAATACCGTTAGGAAGTCTGAAAATCTGTTGCCGTTCCCTGTCATTTCCGCAGCGGCAAACGGCGACACAACCGCCATGTGCGCGATCTTGAAGCACTACGAGGGTTACATAGCGAAACTTTGTACCCGCACGCTGAAAGACGACGCGGGCAATACCTATTCCTATGTGGACGAGGAAATGCGTAACAGGCTGCAAGTGCGCCTTATTACCCGCACCCTTGCTTTTCATGTAGGATAATCTTTTAGCCCATGCGGGGAGCGTGTCCCCTTTCCACGCTTCCCGTTATGGGCTATTTGTCGTTCCGCAAAAGCATATCCGCTGTTGATGTGCTTTTGCAGGCCGACAAAGCCTATTGTTCTTTGACAAAGAAAGCGGCCTTTGGTGCGCAGCATAACAGGCAAACGGGTACATTCCGTCTGTACCGAGCCAGTCGGCGGGTACGCCATGACAGCTTTTCCCCATAGGGGAAAAGCCGAGCGAGAACTACCGCGCCGTAAAACAGGTTTAGCAGCTTGTGGGCGACGACATACAAGGCGGCACAATGATACTCCCGCGTTGAACACCCTCAAAGTATTGCGCGGCGCACCCATAAGCATGGGCCGGGGTGAAACTCCCGTGAGGTTGCAGCTAACAACCGCCCGTTTTTGCCTTTTGACGAATATAGTTTATCCATACAGGAAAAGGAGGTTTTTCTAATGGATAAAAAACAGACAATTACAACCGAACGCAAAATAGGGAAAATCACCTATCTTGTTCAAGCGTTGCCGAGTGAAAAGGCAACCGATACAATCCATAAAAAGATTGAGAAACTCATTGTAAAGGATTTGCAGAAAAAGCCCGGAAATCCGGGATTTTTAGCGTCCGAGTAGTGCATTAGGCGGCGGGATATGGTATAATGATAGCAACACATTATACCTGTTTATTCGGCTGTCGGAAAGGAGGACTAATGTTACAGTCGAATAAAATCACCGCCCTTTACTGCCGTTTAAGTCAAGAGGATATGCAAGCCGGAGAAAGCGGAAGCATACAGCACCAAAAAATGATACTTCAACGCTATGCGGACGAACACCATTTTTTGAACACAAAGTTTTTTGTGGATGGTAGTTCTATAATAGGACCAAGTCAGAAAGCGTTTCAATGTGAACGCTTTCTGGTTTGGTCCTAATTTTTTGCTATTCTCAGACAAATATCGAAGGAGAGGATGTGGAACATGGGCAAGATCGTTGCTATCACAAACTTCAAAGGCGGTGTTGGCAAAACAGCGACAACGCTGAATCTGGGCGCGGCCCTGTTCGTTGCGGGCAAGAAGGTTCTTCTCATAGACAACGACCCGCAGGGCAATCTGACTGCCGCTCTGGGGTACACACCAGCCGAGCAAAAGCGCACACTGGCAAATCTGCTTCTGGCCGCTATCGACTATCCCGAAGATCTGGAAATGCACATCGGTCGCGCCGTGCTGCAAACAGGAAGCGGCGTTGACCTGATTCCGGCCAATAGACGACTTGCGGACGCGGCCGCCCGGCTGCAAGTAATGCAGCTTTCTCAGTACAATGCTGTGGGCGATGCCCAGCGTTCCTGTGAAAAGGTCATGGACACGCTCATGCCTTATCTGCGGGACGCCTACGATTACATCATCATTGACTGCGGCCTAAAGCATGAACTGCTGACCGTCAATGCGCTTGCGGCGGCTGATTACTGCATCATTCCGGTACAATCCCATTTCCTCGCCAGCGAGGGTGTTCCGGATGTACTGGATATGGTACGCTCTGTTAAGGAAAAATTCAATCCAAGGCTGGAGATTGCCGGCATTCTGCTGACGATGTATCAATCCCGCCCTCAGCTCTGCCGGAGTGTTCGGGAAAGCGTGAAAGATATTTACGGCGGCAGCTACCATGTGTTTGCGAGGCCCATCGAGTATTCCATCAAGGTGGCGGAAAGTCCGGCGGCAGGTCAAAGCATCTTTGAATACGCACCCAAAAACGCCGCAGCGGAGTCCTACCGCAGCCTTGCTCAGGAGGTGCTGCTCCTTGCCTAAAAACGATATGAACGCCATGCTCAAACGCAGAATGTCGGCCGCACAGCAGGCATCCGAGCTCCAGGTCAGCGATGAAGCCTACCAGCAGATCTTTCAGCGTGCGCCTCCTCTGGCGCCCACGGAGATATGTGAGCTTCCGCTGGACAAGCTGGACCCATTTTTCACCGCTGACATCGGATTTAAGCCCTATTCTCCGTCAAAGCTGAAGGCATTCGCCGAACAGCTCCAGGAGGAGGGGCTGTTGATCCGGATTATCGTTCGCCGCATCCCCGGTTCTGATCGCTACGAGATACTGGCCGGCCACAACCGCACCGCCGCAGCAAGGCTTGCAGGCTGGACGAAAATCGCGGCAGAGGTTGTGGTGGCCGATGACGCCAGAGCGACCTCCATCGCCATCCTCACCAACCTGCTTCAGCGTCAGGACCTGTCCATCATCGAACGCGGCAAAGCGTACAAAGCGCTGCTAGATGCAAAAAACCGGCAGGGATACCGCTCCGATCTGGAAGAAGGAACATCGGGCGAATCTCGCCAGAAGTATTCCGCCCGGGCGCTTGTGGCTGAGTTCTTCGCCGTGACCGAGTATGAGATTCGAAAGGCCATCAAACTGACACAGCTCATTCCGGAACTCCAGACAATTCTGGAGGACACGCCAAAACAGCTCAACCTCTCCTCCGCCGACCTCATTGCAGATTATGACGCGGCTTCTCAGAATGCGTTCATTGAGATCTGCGGCATAGAAGGATATCAGCTCAACAAAGCCACAGTCCAGTACATCATCCGCAAATGTCCGCCGCCCACCGCAGACCGGCAGAATATTTTTGCTGCATGGCGGGAAGCCCGGGCTGAGGCAGAACGCCGCCTTGTGGCGGCGCCGAAGAAAATCACATTCGACCGAAAGAGATTTGCCCCCTATCTGGATAAGCTGGGCGGAGAAAAGGAACTGGAATCGCTGTTTTTGGAGTTCTTGCGGGAGCGATTGGGGTGATGTATAATGAGGAACAGAAAGAGAAAGGACATTATGGTGCTATGAGTGAGCAGGATAAGATCCAGTTATTTGAGGACCAGCCTATCCGTACTGCCTGGGATGAAGAACAGGAAGAATGGTATTTCTCGGTGGTGGATGTGATAGGTGCGTTGACCGATCAAACGACTTCGCGTGGTGCGAGTACATATTGGGCTGTCGTAAAAAAGCGTCTCAAAGATGAGGGCGCAGATCAACTGCTTACAAATTGTAAGCAGTTGAAAATGACGGCGGCAGATGGAAAGAAACGCAAAACGGATGTTGCCACTATCGAACAGCTTTTACGCATCATCCAGTCCATTCCCTCCCGCAAGGCGGAGCCTATGAAAGCCTGGCTCGCACAGATCGGCCGGGAGCGCATTGAAGAAACGATTGACCCGGAACAGGCCATTGACCGCGCGCTGGAGACCTACTTGAAGAAGGGGTATGACCCAGACTGGGTGCATCAGAGGCTGCTGTCCATCCGCATCCGCAATGAGCTGACCGAGGAATGGCAGAAGCGCGGCGTGGAAAAGGGCAAGGAATATGCTATCCTGACTGATGAGATTACCCGCACCTGGTCGGGCATGACCACCCGGCAGTATAAAAATCTGAAGGGACTGAAAAAGCAGAACCTTCGGGACAACATGAGCGATACCGAACTGGTGTTGACTATGCTGGCTGAGGCGTCCACCCGGGACATCTCCAGAGAGGCAAAGCCGGAGGGCTTTTCTGCCAGCATGGATGTGGCCCGTCAGGGCGGCGAGGTGGCGGGCGTTGCCCGCAAGGCGCTTGAAGCGCGCACCGGAAAGCCGGTCATCACGGCGGAAAACGCCTTGCAGATGGGCACTGTTGTCACGGGAATGATCGAAGCATCGGCGGATATTCTGCCTCCGAGCCCACCGGATGAAGAAAAAACGGAAAAGAACTGATTATTTTCAAAGAGCTTGGCTCCGCAATTTTGCGGGGCCGGGCTTTTTTATTCCCCAAATGGAAGGAGGATCTGTTTGTCCAATGAAAAATACTCAGCTGCCCGCGCCTGCGGCCCCTTTGATGACTCGGCCCTGGAGCGGCTGCGCCGCATGGGCCTTCTGACGGCTGAGGGCAAGCCGGATCGGGACGCTCTGGCCGTCGTATCCCGGCTTTACGCCGGACTGTTCTATGATGAGTTGTGCGACTTTTACAGCGAACTGCACAGCGTAAACAATGTCTGCCGGAGTCTGATCGAACGCGGCAATGCGGACGATATCCGGCTGCCCTTTTTATCTATCTGCTGGGCGTATGATGCCATGTACTGTGCGCTGCCTGATCCGGTGTGGTGGATCGCCGGCAATTTGGAGCTTGCCGTCCACTTCGCCCAGGGCTTTATCAGACGCCTTTCGGAATTTACAGAGGAAGCGGGGTGATGCACTGATGCGTACTATCAAAATCTATGTACCGCCTGGACAGCAGGGATCGCTTTGGGAGTTTCTCTCCTCGCTGGATGAAAAGCTGCAGCGCAAACTGCTCCGGCAGATATTCCTGCTCTCTCAGGTCCACTTGTGTGATCTGAAGGAGCCCCATTTTAAGCATTTTGTCCTTGAAAAATATAAGATGCTGTATGAATTGCGGGAAAGGAACAAAGTCCTCGTTCGGATCATCTTCACGATTCAGGACGGGGACATTATTCTGCTCGCGCCTTTCATCAAGCGCCAGCCCAGAGACACCATGAAAGCCCTGGAGCTATCACTCAGGATGCTTGCGGACATCCGGGAACACCCGGAGTTCGCGGTAAATTTTATACCAAAAAAGGAGGAACATTCAGCATGAAAAAAACGGGGATCGTCACCATTCCGGCGACGGCTGCTGTGTTGATTACAGCAGAAGCAGCCACCCAGCCCAAGAGGAGGAGAACAGTATGAAAAAATGGTTCCCTTTCGCAGCCATGACGCTGGCATTTGCCCTGTCTACCAGCGCCTTTGCCATGGAGGTTCCAACAGACACCATCGTGCAGAATCTCAACGGCAGCCAACAGGTCATCAAGACCTACACCATTGCCCCCGGCGCAGATCCGCAGCAGCTGATCGAGGAGCCCTTTGTACTGGAGGGCTATCGTTACACCTTCGCGGATATCGTGAAAACGGATAACCTGGCAGAAGGCACAAAGACCCACACTGAGACGGTGACGGTAGAGACTTCCAAGGACGATCTGGATGTGATTCTGGAGCAGCTGGCCCCCACCATCGAGTATGATGACGGCTGTTACTCCGGCACATTGTCTCTGGATCACACCAGTCTGCGCACCGAGGCCACAGGCTACTCCAGTCGCAGCTACACGGTATCGGATACCAAAACCATCGGCCTGCTGGACCGCAACGATATGTCCTATGTCCCGGCTACCACTGTCAAAAACGGTGTGACGCTGAATCTGAACGGTGTGGACTGGCAGATCACCGGCACCGATCTTGTGGGAGAGGTGCTGACACCCTCTTCCTGGCAGGCGGTGGCCAGCTACTCCGGCAAGGCCTATTACAAGGCCGCCGACGGATACATCACAACGGCGGAGTATGTGGGTGAGATTTCCAAAAGCGGCGTTGAAAGCATCACCTATACCCTGACCTATCTGGGTGAGGAATATGCGGACGATACGACTCACGGCGGTAATATGCTCAGCAGCGTCTCCGGAGTCCTTGGGAATATCTGGCCCTTTGCTTTTGGAGGGGCCGGACTTGCCGCAGCCGCTGTGATGGGCATACTGCTGCTGCGTTCCCGCCGTCAGCTAAAGGCGCTACAGAATAGCCAGGAAGAGCCGGAGGACGATTACGAAGAAACGGAGGACAGCAGATGAAAAAGCCTAAAAGATTCATATCCATGATCCTTCTGACCGTCACGCTGATCTCAGCCATGTCGGTGGGCGCCAGTGCTGCCGACTACTCCTTCAACGCAGTCGGCACGCCGGACTACTACGATTCCACCTCCTATGAGGAGGTCTATGGTTCCCGGTACAATTATGGCGGGGCCAATGTGGTGGACTACCAGCTCCCCGAGATTCCCTACGGCAGCATCAGCACTACCCAGACCGGTGTGATGGAGAAGGTCCGGCTGCCCGGCCTGCAGCAGTATGTGAGCGTATCCACCGGAAGCGGCGGGTATGGCGTGGAAGCCGGAAACTATGGCACGCCGGTCATTTCCGGAGGCACCGTAACCACCCCGGTCTACCGTGAACCGGCCTATACCAGCGCCGAGGATATGGAGCGAAAGGACGGCAGCATCGGCACCCTCAAGATCCCCTCTCTGGACATTAACATGAAGGTCTGGGAGGGTGAGACGAACGCCAGCATGGCAAAGGGCCTTGGCCATTACAGCAGCTCTTCCGCGTGGGACGGAAATGTTTGTCTATGCGGCCACAACCGGGGCGCCAAGTATGTGATCGGCGATATCAAGGATCTGGAAATCGGCGATACCATCACCTATACCACCATCTATGGAACCCGTACCTATGAGGTCGTTTTAGTCAAGACCATCTCCAGCAATGACTGGAGTTATCTGCAGGCCACAAGCGACAATCGCATCACCATCACCACCTGTCTGGCCAATCGTCCGGAAAAAAGAATTTGTGTACAGGCGGTGCAAATTTAAGCAAAAGAGAGTCAAATATAGCTTGTTTCTATACTAAATGTTGCAACTATGTTTTTGCGCCGTTGGTATTTCAAATAATCCTTTGACAGAGTCTGAAAACTGTACTATGCTCAAATTACTCCCCCGATTTTCGTGGGAAATCCAGAGGAAAGGAAGGGTCAGTATGGTACAGAAAATCGGCCACAGAGCGAAGGATGACAGCGTAAAAATCCGCATGGATATCACAGTTGACCTTCCTGCTGAAGTGGCAAATGAAGTGGAGCGGCTGGGGCTCTATGAGTTTGAAAGATGCTCATATGATGAAGAAACCCGGCGCATGACGGCGAGCGTGACGACCACGCTGTATAGAGTTAGGAAGGGAGCGTGATACCATGAAAAAGAAGATGTTATCCGCACTTCTGTGTGCGGCGCTGACGCTGTCGCTGACCTGCCCCGTGCTGGCAGCGGAACACAAATCAGAACAGGAGGAAGCTGCCGGCTACCTTTTCAGGACCGGCATCATGGTTGGCAATGAAAGCGGTGATATGATGCTGGACAGCGGACTGACCCGAGCCCAGCTGGCCGCGCTGCTCACCCGCATCGTTGCCAATCCCGGTCATGTTGAAGCGGAAAGCACTTATTACAGCAATCAGTGTAAATTTACCGATGTTCCGGACTGGGCAAAGGTCTATGTGGGCTACTGCGCGGCCAATCACCTTGTTGCCGGCTACGGGAATGGCCAGTATGGCCCCAATGATCCCGTAACTTCTGCCGCAGCCTGTACCGTCATGCTGCGCTGCTTGGAGGATACCGGTTCAGACTGGACCTATCAATCTGCCTGCCTCAAGGCGGTGGAAATGGGCCTCGCCCCTGCTTCCGCCGTATCTGAGCATGAGATTACCCGCGGCAATATGGCAATTCTGATCTACCGCACGATGGCTCAGATGGGATATGACATTGATGTTCCAGAAACCTCCCAAACCGGAGAGGCAAAAGAAGAGGATCCGGGCAGCATCAGCAGGAATGCAGATGGATCCATCAATGTCCCCTCTGACGGATCCCGGTATATCCCGCAGGCCGGCGACGTGATCCGCTGTGATGACGGCACCAACTATACCATCACCGATGTCAGCCGTTATGACAAAAGTATGTTTGCCAGCGGCCCTCTTCCGGGACTGCCGGAGCCCACCTGCGACTGGAGCCTGCTGCCGCAGCCGGAACTGCCAGATGCAGAGGTCAGGCACTTCAAACTGGAAAGCGGCGAGTATATGTTTATCCGCAATCTCTACGAGACCCGGCGGATGCTCTATACCCTGTATAACGCCATTGGCAGCAATCCCGAGACCTGGCAGGATGGTAAGCCTGCCCTGCACCCCAGCGGCAATCCTAAAGTCCGCATCAATCTGACGATCAGCGATGATGTGCAGGCCGAAAGCTTCTGGCCTTGGCGAGACAGCGAGATCGTCGATCCATTTAACTCCAATCCGTGTGGCACCCATTCTCTCGAAGCGTGGGATGTCTATAAAGATGGTGTTTTCCAGCGTACCGAATACATGGTCCACCATATAAGCTGAAAAGGAAGACAGCACATTGCTCGTGCTGTCTTTCTCTTTTGCATCTCCCTACAAGTTCATATTCACCCAAGGGGGATGCTTTTCTGATTGGAGGGCATCCTCCCTGATTTTACAAGGAGGAAAGCCTATGAAAAAGCGTCTCATGTCAGCATTTTTAGCCGTCATCATGCTTTTCAGCATGCTCTCGACTACCGCTTTCGCCGCTTCTTCGGAAGAAGAGGCTCTGGGCGAAATTGACATCTATAACGGCGGCGTTAAGATGTCCTATTTGTCCATCAATGGGCGCATCCGCGAGCAGATCTATACCTACTATAACCATGTCACTCCGTCAGGAGCCGTCAAAGAAATCCCTGCTTACTGTGTGAATCCCAACGACAAAGGTGTTCCCCAAACAGTAGGTGTTGGGGAAAGCATTCAATATCTGGCCGATGAAAAGGCGGCCGATCCCAAAGTCACAGGCATCATTGCCAATGGTTATCCCAATCGCGGTTTGAGTGAGCTGGGAGTCGAGAATAAGTACCATGCCTACTACGCCACAAAAATGGCATTATGGTGTTATCTATTGTCGCACTGGGATATTAACAACTTAAAAGTCAATCCCAATCTGACCGGCGTGGAGCTGAAGCGGGCCCAGCAGATTCTCGCTGCAGCCAAGGACATTTACCGCAGAGGTACCGCATGGACAGAGAATCTGTCCCCAAATGTAACTTGCACACCCGACCGTGATGTTGCCTATGAAGTGACCATCAATGGCCGCCAGTACAAGCAGCAGATCTTCACCGTCACGTCCAAGACCTGGGTATGCAACTACAAGGTGAATGTTTCGTTCACTGACCCCGACAGTGTGCCCGCAGGAACCCGTATCGTAGACGTGGACAACAACGATGTGACCACGCTGACTACCAGCGCCACGGGCGAGGGATATTCCACACAGTTCAAAGTGCTTTATCCCGTGGACAGCGTGGCTGGCCAGACCGGCAGCGTGCAGCTGTCCTTTGATCTGGATGTCTACCAGTACGCCATTTTCTATGCCTCTGTGGCAGAAGTAGATAAATATGGAAACATCCAGAATTACATGGTGGACACGGATCCTACCCGCCGTATGGAGCTGTCTGCTTACAGCAACTACGGCGATGAACCCGAGGCAGAAATGGATACCGGCCTGCAAATTGTCAAATATGAGGCTGGCACGACTATCCCTCTAAGCGGCGCTATGTTTGAAGTGGTTGGCCCTGACGGTGCTACCGTCGGTACCTTTGCTACAAACGCATCCGGTAAGATCCGCGTCCCTCTGACTCTCACCGGAAATTATACCGTGTATGAGCGTGTCGCGCCGGACTTCTATCTGCTGAGTGCGGAACCGGCGCAGAATGTTCAGGTCGTCTACGGCGAGGTTGCAGAGGTCGTTTTTGAAAATGAACCCTATGGCAATCTTCGTATCGAGAAAACATCCGATACCGGCATGAACCTGCCTGGAGCCATGGTTACGATCACCCACATTGAGTCGGGAAAGTCCTACACCGGAGAAACCAATTCCGCAGGTGTGGCTGTATTCAGCGAAATTAAGCCTGGCGCCTACCGTATTCAGGAAAAAGCCGCGCCCTCCGGCTGGCTGCTGGACGCTACCATCTACACCACCAATGTGGTGGCCGGGGAAACAACCACATTCCATCTGGTCAACGAGGAGCTCCCTGGCCTGCGAATCATCAAGTATGACCGGAAAAACATGGTCGCCATGCCGGACGTTACCTTTGAGGTGTGGTGGGATGGCGTGTCTCTCGGCACCTTCCGCACCGATGAATTCGGGGAAATCCTGCTGACCGATGTGGACCCCGGTACATACCGGGCGGTTGAGGTGGATACCGGAAGCGACGGCCATATCCTCAACACGACGCCTCAGGAGGTGGAGCTGGAAGCTGGAGACGGCATCAAGGAGCTGATGTTCTTTAATGACGTCAAGCCTGGTCTGCGGCTGGTGAAGGTAGACAGCACCGATCCCTCCAAGGTCATTCCCAATGCCCTATTTGAAATCAAGTCCGTAGCCGGTGACTACGGCCCCGAGGAGTTCCGGACCGACCAAAACGGAGAGATTGACCTGAGTAAGCTGCCTACCGGCGCCTATGTGGTGACGGAGAAATCCTGCCCGGGCTATGTCATTGATGATGCCCAGCGCATCATTCAGCTGGACCCAAATGAAGACGCCCACTTTGTTTTTACCAACAGCATCAAACCCTCTTTGCAGATCATCAAGCTCAGTTCGGATGGTTCCCCCCTAAAGGGAGTCTCCTTCCGGATTGCGAAGATTGAAGACGGGACGCATTATCTCGACCGCACCACCAATCAAAGCGGAGAGATCCTGATTGGCGATATGGAACCTGGTGTGTATTCCGTGCGTGAAACGGCCACGCTGTCTGACCACATCATTGACCTGCGGGAGTATAAGGTGGAGCTGTTCCCCGGCAAGACCAGTACGCTGGTCATCGAGAACCAGATCCGCCCCAATCTCTATGTGTATAAGCATGATGCCGACACGGGAGAGCCCATTCCCGATACCGTGTTCATTGTCCGCGCCGCTGACGGCCATAGTGTGGATGAGCTCCGTACCGGGGCCGACGGTCGGGCGGAGCTGAAAAATCTGCTACCCGGCGTCTACGAAATTTCCGAAAAGTCGGTCCCTTCCCCTTATCTGCTGGATGCCCCCAGCCAGCTCGTGACGCTCTATCCCAATCGTGACCACACCGTTTACTTTGAGAACCACCAGAAGCCCAGCCTGACGGTCAATAAGATCTGCAGCGTTACCGGTGATCCCCTAAAGGGCGCAAAGTTCCATGTCACCTACGCCAGCAATGAAACCGAAAGCGGTGAGATCAATGATCTGGGATGCTTCTACTCCGATGAAACCGGCCAGTTCAAGCTCTCCAATCTGAAGGATGGCTGGTACAAAATCACGGAAGTCGAATCTGTGCCTGGTTACTCCGTTAAGGAGCCTGCCACCCAGGAAGTGTTCATCAAGGCCGGCGAAAGTAAGACTCTCACCTTTGAGAACACACCTCTGAGCGCTCTGGTGGTCTACAAGTATGACTCTGTCACCGGCGAGGCCATCAAAAACGCGGTGTTTCAGGTCAAGTACCTGACAGGAACCTCCGGCACCGGCGGCACGGTCATCGGAACCTATAAGTCTTCCGCCAATGGCAGTTTTACTGTTACCGGATTGAAGGCTGGTACCTATATCGTAGAGGAACTGGCCAGTGACAGCGGTCATGTGATCGACACCGCACCCCAGACCGCTTACATCAGCGGCAAGGAACAGGATGTCGTGGAGCTGTATTTCGGCAACTCTCCCAAGGGCGCGCTGCTGGTCAAGAAGATCGACAGTGTCACCCGTGAACCTCTGTCCGATGTGGAGTTCTTCGTCACCACCTCTGACGGTACCGTGGTCGGAAATGGAAACGGCAAGTTTATCACCGACAGCGCAGGCACCTTCCTGATTGAGAACATTGCCCCTGGCACCACGCTGGTGGTCAAGGAAACCCGTGCAAAGGATGGCTATGTGCTGGACGATACGCCGCAGACTGCGCGCATTCAGGCGGGTCAGACTGTGACACTGGAGTTTCGGAATCAGCCCAAGGGCAGCCTCATCATTCACAAGCTGGACTCCGTGACGAAGAAGCCCCTGGAGGGGGTCCAGTTCAAGATCACCTATGCCGACGGTTTAGTGGTTGACGCTGACGGCGGCCAGCTTTCCTACAACGGCCTGTACTGGACCGATAAAAGCGGCCAAATCAAAATCACCGGTATCACCGGGACCGTGGTGGCGACTGAGGTACAGACGATCGATGGCTACACCATCCACGAGGAGACACGCAGCCAGACCGTGGCTGTGAACGCCAATGACACGCAGAGCCTGTATTTCTACAATGATCCCGTCGGCGGTTTGGAGCTTGTCAAAGTCAACGCGGATAAAAAGTCCGAGCGCATCCCTGACACCATCTTTGAAATTCGCCGCATGGACGATGGCCTCATTGACACTGTGGCCACCGACTCCAATGGCCGGGCCTTTGTGCCGTTGGAGAATGGCTCTTATTATGCGGTTGAAACCAAAAGTGCGGACGGATTTGAATTGGACAGCAAGCCTCACTATTTTGAGGTAAAGGACGGCAAGATTACCACCGTCACTGTTGAGAACAAGAGCCTGTCCGGAATCTTGATTCACAAAATCGACAGAACCAC
>OGHH01000933.1_pt1 | contig 25566 bp, 21 predicted proteins | sample 1571471 | NCBI WGS metagenome assembly OGHH01 (sample SAMEA2581936, study PRJEB24529) | metagenome | biome: Human gut stool | place: China | collected 2011
ATATATCTGGTTAAAGACTCCTGATAAGATGACAAGCTGGGAATTCTTCGATTACCTTCTTGAGAAGGCTAATGTTGTTGGTACACCAGGCTCAGGATTCGGACCAAGTGGTGAAGGATACTTCAGACTGACAGCATTCGGTTCATATGAGAATACAGTGAAGGCACTTGAGAGAATCAAGGCACTTTAATCAGTAATATATAAGTATTAATAATAAAAATGCTGTGCGTTAACAAGATGATGTTAATGCACAGCATTTTTTATAAAATTAATTAGCTTTTTTAGTTTCGTCTTTCTTATCAGGTATAATCTTTACAATAACAGATTCAGCTCTGTTAGAAGCAACCTTTTCGACAAACATCCAGACATTACCAATAGTGATTTTATCACCGGCTTTAGGAAGTCTGTCAAGTCTTTCAACGATAAGTCCGCCAACTGAATCGTTATCTTCAGATTCAAGTTTAGTGCCAAGTTCATCGTTTAAATCGTCAAGCTTAAATGAGCCATCAACTCTGTATGTAGTATCATTAATCTTAGATAAAGCTTCCTTTTCGTCAGTATCATATTCATCACGAATTTCACCGACAATCTCTTCAAGCAGGTCTTCTGTAGTAATCATTCCAGATGTTGTTCCATACTCACTAAGGACAATGGCAATGCTTGTTGAACTTAACTGCATTTCCTTAAACAGGTCAGAAGTATTCTTCTGTTCAAATGTAAAGAATGGCTTTCTGATAATGTTCCTTATGTTAAATGTATCGTTATCAGAAGGATTGACAATTAAATCCTTGATATTAAGAATGCCGATTACGTTATCAGGTGTATTCTCATAAATAGGAATACGTGTATACATTGTCTGCCTGAACAGAGAAATTATATCATCATATGATGAACTGACATCAGCAAGAGTCATATCAATTCTTGGAATCATAACATCCTTAGCTGTTGAATCACCAAAATCAAATAGGTTATTAATGATTTTCTTTTCGTTAGATTCAATTACACCTTCCTGCTGGCTTACATTAACAATGGTTCGAATCTCATCCTCAGTAAATATATCTTTCTTCTTGTTATTGTCAATTCTTAATAACCATAAGAAGAAGCCTGCAAGGTGGTCAACTATGAATATAACAGGTGTAAGAACAATCATAAGTACCCATATTATAGGAGCATAAGCCATTGCCATATTAGTGGCATACATGTTGGCAGTATTCTTAGGTGTAATCTCACCAAATATAAGAACAAGAAGCGTAAGAACACCAGTAACAATACCTGTCGCTTTATTACCCCATACACTGATTGTAAATGATGTAGCTAATGCAGAACAGCTGATATTGACTATGTTATTGCCAATAAGAACAGCAGAGAGCATCTTTGCCGGCTGGTCAATAATCTTAATTACAAGAGCAGCCCTCTTATTACCCTCTTCAACTAAAGACAGCACTTTGATTCTGTTCACAGTGATAAATGAAGTCTCTGCAGATGAGAAAAATGCTGATAAAACCAATAAAATAACAATTGCAATAAGTTGGATGATACTATCCGTATCCAAGAAAAATCCCTCCAGTCATAAAATTAAAATATTTCTTCTCATTTTACAGTACGTGCATTGTGCCGTCAAGTGCTATTAAAGAAAACAGGAGATAATCATAAGATAACATTTTTAATCATACAATTAATAAAAAGAGGACAACAAAGGAAATCAATGGATTATATAAGAAAAATGGTGCAATCTCTTATTGCAGGATATGTAATAACGCTGCTTATGCTCGGACTTCTTACATATCTTATGAGAAAATTTATACTTGACGAGAAAGCGGTTGATAATATTATATTTGGAATATATGTGGCGGGAAGCTTTACCGGTGCGATGCTTAGTGCATGGATGATAAAAAGGAGGAGAGTGGCCGTAGGAATTATATATGGAGCAGTGTATATTACAGTGTTATTGGTAATAGCTGCAATAATGAAGAAACAGGCACCGGACAGTAGTAATAATATCGTCATGTCAGTAGTTGCATGTGTGACTGCAGGGGCATTTGGCGGGTTTTTCAGTCCATAATGTGGGTAATGATAATAACAAATGATTATTTTGTGAAAAATTTTAAAAAATAAAAAAGGAAAAACACATGTTTTGTTGAATAATTAAATTGTGAGCTTTAAAATTAGTGTTTCAGTGCGGGAGGCACATACAGATGAACATTAGAGAGGAACAGGAAAAGAGGGAACATCTGATATTCAGCCCATATGCAAGTTTTTCTGATGAGTCAAGAGGACGCGACAGAGATGAAGAACCATGCCCTATGAGGACAATATATCAGAGAGACAGAGACAGAATTATTCATTGTAAGGCATTCAGGCGTTTAAAGCATAAGACGCAGGTGTTTCTTGCACCAGAGGGAGACCATTACAGAACAAGACTGACTCATACCTTAGAGGTTGCCCAGATTGCAAGAAGTATAGCAAGGGCGCTTAATCTTAATGAAGATCTGACAGAAGCTATTGCATTGGGACATGACCTTGGACATACACCTTTTGGACATGCAGGTGAGAGAACACTTAATTCTTTATGTCCTATGGGATTTGCTCATTACAGACAGAGTATAAGAGTTGTTGAATTTCTTGAAAAGGATGGCCAGGGACTTAACCTTACATGGGAAGTGCGTGATGGAATATTGAACCATAGAACATCAGGCAATCCATCAACTCTTGAAGGAAAAGCAGTAAGACTTTCAGATAAGATAGCGTATATTAATCATGATATAGATGATGGAATAAGAGCAGGGATATTGAAGGAAAGTGACATTCCGTCAGAATATACGGATGTTCTTGGTAATTCAACTAAGGAAAGACTTAATACGATGATTAGCGATATAATAATGAACAGCATAGGAAAGAATGATCTTGTAATGTCAGAGCCTGTACGTAAAGCAATGACAGAATTAAGAAAATTCATGTTTGAAAGTCTGTATCTTAATCCGACAGCTAAAAGTGAGGAAGCGAAAGCAGATAAGCTGATAACAGAATTGTACAGATACTATGTTGCGAACACAGATAAACTGCCGGATACATATAAGAGATTTATAACAGAATTTGATGAAAGACCGGAGCAGGTTGTGTGTGATTATATAGCTGGCATGAGTGACCAGTATTCAATAAGTAAGTTTCAGGAAATCTTTGTACCAAAGGCCTGGAAGGGATGAAGTAATGTATTCGAGAGAAGTAATAGATGAAGTAATATCCCGGAATGATATTGTTGATGTTATATCCGGGTATGTCAAATTAAAAAAGAATGGAAGTTCATATACCGGACTATGTCCGTTTCATAATGAAAAGTCACCATCATTTTCGGTTTCAGGACAGCGGCAGTTATATCATTGTTTTGGATGCGGAGTTGGTGGTAATGTCATAACATTTGTAATGGAATATGAGAATATGACATTCTTAGAGGCAGTTAAGATGCTGGGTGAGAGAGCCGGAGTCGCACTGCCGCAGACATCTATGTCAGAAGAAGACCGCAAAGAAAGAGGAATAAGAGACCGTCTTTTAGAGATTAATAAGATTGCTGCCACATATTATTACAGGCAGCTTAGAAGTGAGAAGGGAAAAAACGGTCTTGATTATCTTAAGAAGCGTGAATTGTCTGACAGTACAATTAACAGCTTTGGACTGGGGTATGCAACACAGTCAACAGGTAATCTGTACAAGCTGTTGAAGGACAAAGGTTATGATGATGATATTCTGAAGGAATCAGGACTTTTTACTTATGAGAGAGGTATTCATGAAAAGTTCTGGAACAGAGTAATTTTTCCAATTATGGATATTAATAATAAGGTCATAGGATTTGGTGGACGAGTTATGGGTGATGCCAAGCCAAAGTACCTTAATTCACCGGAGACAAGGCTGTTTGATAAGAGCCGTAATCTGTATGGACTTAATATTGCAAGAACATCAAGAAAGCCTAACATGATAATATGTGAAGGCTATATGGATGTTATATCAATGCATCAGGCGGGCTTTAACCAGGCAGTTGCGTCACTAGGAACTGCACTGACGCCGGGACATGCAAGGCTGTTAAAGAGATATACAGATAATGTGCTTATAACCTATGACAGCGATGAGGCAGGAGTTAAGGCGGCACTCCGGGCAATTCCGATTCTTAAGGAAGCAGGGCTTTCAACGAAGGTAATTAATATGCGGCCATATAAGGATCCTGATGAGTTTATTAAGGCTATGGGTGCAAAGGCATTTCAGGAAAGAATTGATAATGCAGAGAACAGCTTTATGTATGAGATAGGAACCATGTTAAGAAATTACGACAGGGGGGATCCGGAAAGCGAGACTGCATTTGAAAGAGAAGTTGCAGCAAAGCTTGTTACATTTAAAGAAAAGCTTGAACGTGATAATTACCTGAAAGCAGTGTGCAGGCAGTTTATGATACCAGAAGATGGCATGAGGCAGATGGTATCAAGGCTTGGTAATCAGGAAGGAATTATATCAAGAAATGCAGGTGCAGTTAGTCCGCAGCCAACTGTTGAGCGTAAGCCGAAGAAGCGTGAAGATGGTTTAAGACAGGCAGAGAAAATGCTTCTTACATGGCTCATAAGTGACAGGGACATATTTGATAAGGTTGCAGCTTACATTAAGCCAGAGGATTTTATTGACCCGTTATTTTCGGGTGTGGCAGAGAAAGTATATGAACAGTATGGGACAGGAAATATAAGCCCTGCTGCAATTATAGCTGATTATGCAACAACAGAAGAACATACGGAAGTCGCAGCAATGTTTTCGGCAGACCTGGATGAGAGCCTTAATAATCTGGAAAGAGAAAAGACTCTTAATGACATTGTTATCAGAATTAAGGCTAACAGCCTTAATCATGAACTTAATAAGACTGTAGACCCGAAGCGTATGCAGGAGATAATAATTGAACAGCAGAAGCTGAATCAGATTCATATTAAGTTATAAATATATAGAGCGTGTTACGCGAAGAAGAATGGAGAAGAGAAATGGCTAAGAAAATGGTAGGAACATTAGAAGAGAATGTTAAGGAGACTAAGGAAGAAAAGACAACAGAAAAGAAGACTCCTGCAAAAAAAGCAGCAGCAAAGAAGACAACTAAGAAAGATGAGATTAAAGAAGAAGTAAAAGAAGAGACAGAAAACAGTGACGCAGATGATGCAGAAGCACAGGAAGCTAAATTCTGGGAGAAGATAGAGGGTATTCTTGCAATAGCCAAGAAGAAAAAGAATGTACTTGATTATCAGGAAATTATGACATATTTTCAGGATACAGATTTTGAAGCTGACAGAATGGAGAAGGTATTTGAAATTCTTGAGCTAAAAAAAGTAGATGTAAGAATGAATGATGTACCTGATGAAGATGAGGATATTATTCTTGATGATGAAGATGAGATTGATATTGAGAAGATAGATCTTTCTGTTCCTGATGGAATCGGTCTTGATGATCCGGTAAGAATGTATCTGAAGGAGATAGGTAAAGTACCTCTTCTTAGTGCTGATGAAGAGATTGAGTATGCCAAGAGAATGGAAGAAGGAGATGAGGAAGCCAAGAAAAGACTTGCAGAAGCTAACTTAAGACTTGTTGTAAGTATTGCAAAACGTTATGTTGGACGTGGTATGCAGTTCCTTGATCTTATTCAGGAAGGTAACTTAGGTCTTATAAAGGCTGTTGAGAAATACGATTACAGAAAAGGATTCAAGTTCAGTACATACGCTACATGGTGGATCAGACAGGCTATTACAAGAGCTATAGCTGACCAGGCCCGTACTATAAGAATTCCTGTTCATATGGTAGAGACAATTAACAAGCTTGTAAGAGTACAGAGACAGCTGCTTCAGGAACTTGGAAGAGAACCATCACCAGAGGAGATTGCAGAGAATATGGATATTCCTGTAGAGAGAGTAAGAGAGATTCAGAAGATTTCGCAGGAACCGGTATCTCTTGAGACACCTATTGGTGAAGAGGAAGACAGCCATCTTGGAGATTTCATTCAGGATGATAATGTTCCTGTTCCGGCAGAGGCAGCAGCTTCTACACTTCTTAAGGAACAGCTTGTTGAAGTACTTGGAACTCTTACAGAAAGAGAGCAGAAGGTATTAAGATTAAGATTTGGTATGGATGATGGAAGAGCAAGAACTCTTGAGGAAGTTGGTAAAGAATTCAATGTAACAAGAGAACGTATCAGACAGATTGAAGCCAAGGCTTTAAGAAAGTTAAGACACCCAAGCCGCAGCCGTAAGTTAAGAGATTATCTTGATTAGGATTAAGCTATGGTAAGAATATCTGACAGATTAAGAACAGTTGCACATATGTGTGAAAAGGGAGCAGTCGTGGCTGACATAGGGACAGACCACGGCTATCTTCCTATATATCTTGTGCAGGAAGGAATAGCTCGGTCTGCTATTGCGATGGATTTAAGAAAAGGTCCACTCGATAAGGCAAAGAAGCATATATGTGATAATTGTTTAGAGGACAGAATACAGACAAGACTTTCAGACGGATTGGAAAAGCTTTCAGCGAATGAAGCTGATATTATAACCATATGTGGTATGGGTGGCAGGCTTATAGCTGATATTGTAACTAAGGGAATGAATGTTATTACCCGGAATACAACACTTATAGTATCACCGCAGTCAGAAGTAGGAGATTTCAGACATTTTCTTGTTTCACAGAGATTGGTTGTTGATGATGAGAAGATGCTTAAGGAAGACGGTAAGTATTATTTTATTATCAAATGCAGAAAGTCAGACGAAAATGTTTATTCTGAATACAGTGAGACGCAATATCAGTACGGATGGAAGCTTTTAGAGAGCAAAGATAAGACTCTTTATGAATATCTTATAAAAGAGAAAGAAACTAATGATGGGATAAGTAACAGTCTTAAGAAAGATGAAAGTAATCCTACGGTTAAGTTAAGATTACAGCAGCTTTTGCAGAAGAATAATATAATTATGGATGCATTGTCATATTATGACTGATGCGTAAGAGGAGGATGCTATGGGAATGACACTGGCACAGCTTGCAGCAGAGAAGCAGAACGAATATAAGGATGAGATTATACTCGCTAATGTTAATGGTAAGCTTAAAGAACTTGGAGAAGAATATATCCCTGACAGTGATGTTACATTTGTTACAACTTCGACATCAATAGGTAACGAGACATATAGAAGAAGCGTGGTTCTTCTTATGCTTGCAGCCATAGATAAGATAGACAGGAATATTGACAGAGTTGTTGTTGAATATTCTTTAAGCAAGGGACTGTACTGCACATTTGATGGAGACTTCAGACCTGACAAAGAGTTTATAGATGAAGTTAAGTCAGTTATGCACAGTATGGTTGAGAAGGATCTTCCAATCAAGAAAGAGCTGATGAAGATATCTGATGCTATGAATCTTTTTAAAGAAAAAGGAATGACAGATAAGACATCACTGTTCAAATACAGAAGAAGTTCATTTGTTAATGTGTATGACCTGAATGGCTACAAAGATTATTTCTACGGATATATGGCATCTTCTACAGGCATGCTTGGGGTATTTGACATATTCCTGTATGACGAGGGAATAGTGTTACAGCTACCGGTTAAGAACGCACCTCTTGAAGTTCCTGAATTTAATCCACAAACAAAGCTGTTTAATGTGTTAAAGGAAAGCACAAGCTGGGCAAAGATGCTTGGCATGTCTACGGTTGGAGAACTTAATGACCATATAACTAATGGGGATATGACTTCTTTTATGCTTACGCAGGAGGCACTTCAGGAACAGAAAATTGTTGAGATAGTTGATGAGATAAAGAAAAGACCGCATACTAAATTCATCATGATAGCCGGTCCATCTTCTTCAGGAAAGACAACATTTTCACATAGATTATCAATTCAGCTTATGGCTAATGGATATAAGCCACACCCAATTGCTGTCGATAATTACTTTGTTGAAAGAGAGCAGACACCTATTGATGAGAATGGTGATTACAATTATGAAGACCTTCATGCAGTAGACATTGAACTTTTTAATCAGCATATGACCAGACTTCTTAACGGAGAAAAAGTGGAGCTGCCGGAATTTAACTTTAAGTTCGGAAGGAAAGAATATAATGGTAATTTCTTACAGTTAGGGGAAGAGGATGTTCTTGTAATAGAAGGAATTCATTGTCTTAATGATGAATTATCATATTCACTTCCAATAGACAGTAAATTCAAGATATATATTAGTGCACTTACACAGCTTAATGTTGACGAACATAACAGGGTATCAACTACAGATGGAAGACTTTTAAGAAGGCTTGTAAGAGATTACAGGACAAGAGGAGCATCTGCAAAGAAGACTCTTTCGATGTGGGAGTCTGTAAGAAGAGGTGAAGAGAAGAACATCTTCCCATTCCAGGAGCAGGCGGATGTTATGTTTAACTCAGCAATGCCATATGAACCATGCGTATTAAAACCATTCGTTGAGCCTATACTTTTTCAGGTAACAGAATCTGACCCTGAATATCAGGAAGCAAACAGACTGCTTAAGTTCATGAACTATTTCCTTCCATGCGGCTACGAGAACGTACCAATCGATTCTATATTACGGGAATTCGTAGGCGGTGGCTGTTTTAAGGTGTGATGATTGTAAATAAAAACACCCAGGGCTTAGTGCTCTGGGTGTCTGCTTTCCAAGGAATTCCTGTATTCTCTTGACATCTCGAAAAGACTGGCGACATAGCCTGGGGTCTTTTTATCGATGTTATCTTTAATTGTTTCAAGCATTTCAATATACTGTTCAAGAATGTTGCTGATTGCAGAGCTGTTAGTCAAACATATCTGTTCCCACATTTCAGGAGAAGAAGCTGCAACTCTTGACATGTCACGAAAGCAACCTGCGGCAAGTAACTGCATATGCTTTTCTTCGTCATCATTATCTGATACTACATGAACGAGTGCAGTTGATAAAAGATGTGGAACATGGCTTATGGCGGCAACAGATTTGTCGTGAACATGATAATCCATGACGATAGGGCGCATGCCAACATCTGATGCAAACTGTTTCATTAATTCGATTTTTTCAGGCTTGGTTTCTTTGGTTGGTGTGATTATGTATCTTGCACCTTTTATAATTGATGAACCTGAATTCTCATAACCTGTTTTTTCGGAGCCAGCCATAGGATGTCCACCAATAAAGCGGTCATTAAGTCCTAATGAATCGGCTGCTTCATGTATGATAGTCTTTACACTTCCAACGTCGGTGATTATGCAGTCCGGACTGGCAATGACTTTCAATTTCGTAAGATATTCTGTGATAGTAATTACAGGTGTGCATAACAGGATTATGTCACATTGTGCAAATGTTTCGTCTACCGCAGGAGCAGCGACATCAACAATACCATCAGCCACCGCAGCAATTACTGGTTCTAAATGTCTGCTTGTGGCAGTTATATGATAATCCCTGCCGCTTTCTTTAAGGGCATGGGCTAAGGATCCTGCAATGAGTCCGAAACCTATGAATCCAACATTTGTCTTCATATGTTATAACCTCCATGTAAGAAATATTAATATTCATGCGAATAGTGGTATTTTAACACTTTAAAGCGATAATGTAAAGACGGCTATTTAATTGACAAATTAAAGTGATGTGTGTAGAATGTTTTTATGTGTTTTTAAGGAGGAATGTGTTATGTCGGCAGTATATAACCACAAAACAGTTGAAAAGAAGTGGCAGCAGGTATGGCAGGATGAAAAAGCCTTTGCTGCAACTAATGATTATTCAAAACCAAAGTATTATGCACTTGTAGAGTTTCCATATCCATCAGGACAGGGACTTCATGTAGGTCATCCAAGACCATATACAGCGCTTGATATTGTAGCAAGAAAGAGAAGAATGCAGGGATATAATGTTTTATATCCAATGGGTTGGGATGCATTTGGTCTTCCAACTGAGAACTATGCTATTAAGAACAAGATTCATCCTAAGATAGTTACTAAGAATAATATAGATCATTTTAAGGAACAGCTTCAGTCAATTGGTTATTCATTTGACTGGGACAGAGAGATTAATACTACAGATCCTGATTATTATAAGTGGACTCAGTGGATTTTCCTTAAGCTTTTTAAGGCTGGACTTGCATATAAGCAGGAGATGCCTATCAACTGGTGTACTTCATGTAAGGTAGGTCTTGCTAATGAAGAAGTAGTTAATGGTGTATGTGAAAGATGTGGTTCACCTGTTGTCCGTAAGGTCAAGAGTGAGTGGATGCTTAAGATTACTGATTATGCAGATAAGCTTATAGAAGGACTTGACCATGTCGATTATATCGAGAGAGTTAAGACACAGCAGAAGAACTGGATTGGACGTTCTACAGGTGCTGAGGTTGATTTTGCAATTGCTGGTAAGGAAGATAAGTTAAGAATATATACAACAAGATGCGATACACTTTTCGGTGTTACTTATATGGTTGTATCACCAGAGCATCCATATCTTGATAAGTATAAGGACGAGATTAAGAACTGGGATGAAATAGAAAGCTATAGAGAGCAGGCTTCAAGAAAGTCAGATTTCGAGAGAGCAGAGCTTGCAAAGGATAAGACAGGTGTAGAGATTGACGGACTTAAGGCAGTTAATCCGGTTAATGGCAAGGAAGTTCCAATCTGGGTATCAGATTATGTACTTATGAGCTATGGTACAGGTGCTATCATGGCTGTTCCTGCTCACGATGAAAGAGACTGGGAGTTTGCCAAGAAATTTAACCTTCCTATCATTCAGGTTGTAGCAAAGAACGGTGAAGAAGTTGATGTTAATGAGGCAGCATTTACAGATGTAGCAACAGGTGTTCTTATTAATTCGGATTTCATTAACGGACTTGAAGTTAAAGAAGCTAAGGAAAAGATGATTGAATTCCTTACAGAAAAGGGAATTGGTAATGCAAAGGTTAATTATAAGCTCCGTGACTGGGTATTCTCTCGTCAGAGATACTGGGGCGAGCCTATTCCAATTGTTCATTGTGACAAATGTGGCTATGTTCCAGTTGATGAGAGCGAACTTCCTTTACTTCTTCCAGAGGTAGAAAGTTATATGCCTACAGATAATGGAGAATCACCTCTTGCAGCCATGACAGACTGGGTTAATACAACATGCCCATGCTGTGGTGGACCAGCTAAGAGAGAGACTGATACAATGCCTCAGTGGGCTGGATCATCATGGTATTTCTTAAGATATACAGATCCACATAACACAGAGACACTCGCAAGTCAGGAAGCACTTAAGTACTGGCTTCCGGTAGACTGGTATAACGGAGGAATGGAGCATACAACATTACACTTACTCTATTCAAGATTCTGGCACAGATTCCTTTACGACCAGAAGGTTGTACCTTGCCCAGAGCCATATCAGAAGAGAACATCCCACGGTATGATTCTTGGTGAGAACGGCGAGAAGATGAGTAAGTCAAGAGGCAATGTTGTTAATCCTGATGATATCGTAAGAGATTATGGTGCAGATACATTAAGAACATACGAGATGTTTATCGGTGCATTTGACGCAGCAGCTTCATGGTCAGAGGATGGCGTTAAGGGCTGCCGCAGATTCTTAGATAGGGTATGGAAGCTTCAGGATATAATGACTGATGAGGAAGGTTTCTCTAAGGAATTTGAGACAAAGATGCATCAGACAATTAAGAAAGTTTCATTTGATTATGAGAATCTGAAATACAATACAGCTATTGCACAGCTCATGACTATGCTCAATGATTTCAGCAAGGCAGGTAAGATTACTAAGGGAGAACTCAAGACATACCTTATCTTACTTAATCCGGTTGCTCCACACATTACAGAAGAGATGTGGGAAGCAATCGGCGAGAACGGAAGAGTATATCAGCAGACATGGCCTGAATACGATGAAGCTAAGACAGTTGAGTCAACGGTTGAGATAGCGGTCCAGATTAATGGAAAGACTAAGTCTACTATCAATATCGCCAAGGATGCTGACAAGGACAGTGTAATTGCTGCCGCTAAGGAAGCACTTGGAAGCAGGCTTTCTGGTAACATTATTAAAGAAATATATGTACCGGGAAGAATTGTTAATATTGTTGCAAAGTAATTAAGAATAATAAAACATTAATTCATATTAAGAAGAGAGAGAAGCTCAGGCAATAGCCTGAGCTCTTTTTCGCTTAATTGCCCAGACATACTGTTGATGACTAACTGACAATCTTCTTTTGTGAAGGTTATACCGGATTTTTTAGCTTTATCATTAATAGCGAAAAGAAGAGGAATGATTTCATCATTTTTCTTTCCCTGGGATAAAGTCTTGAATTCGTTGAGAAGAAGCTGCTTTCTAAAATCTAATTCTGACATAAAGTCCTCCAAATATTAAAGATTAAGATTGTTTAACTGTTCTGTATAAGCTTCATACATTTTTTGCTGGGCAGGATTAAGAAAACTATTACTGCCATTCTGATCACGATTTAAAATGTTGAACAAATCGGACATTTTATTATAGTTTTTAAAATTACTCAGAATATTCCGGAGATTGTCTGGACAGTAAGTAAGAATAACATTCATGATATTTTCATCTGAAAGTATATCCTGTATTGGACTGTTTAATGAAAGGTGGGGCTTTGCAGAACATGCCGCAATACGAAGGCTTTCAGGGCGGCTGTAATAGTTCATTGTACATGAAAATTCATATGCGCGGAGCAGAGGACTAAGTGTCTGCTGGGTATTAAATTCCATAAAAGGAAGAATTGCTTTGGCAAGCTGTATGAATTGTGGCAGTGTCTGCATATCAAATTCTGTTATGGGAAGTTCTTTCATGTGAACTCTCGGCGGAATATTTTATTCTATATATATTAGGTTATATGTCTTAATTATGCCTGTAAGTCTTAGCAATTAATAAATAAGTCCATATAATATATAAAAAAGGAATTATGATATGGTAATTAATATGGATGTTCAGGACAATGGCAATATACTTGTTGAAGAAGAGAATACCATATATGAAATAGATGGAAAATGTATGATGGAACATAATAATAATTAATATATAAGGGCTGCCGTTTAAGGCAGCCCCATATTAAATAATTACTGGCATCCGCATCCACTGTTGCATCCACATCCGCTGTTGCATCCGCAACCAAAGCCATTGAGGAAGTTAGTTCCATTGCCACAGCCACAGCATAAGAAGAGGAGAATTATAATCCAGAAGGAATTGCAACCATTTCCACAACCATTGTTGCATCCACATCCGTTATTTCCGTCAAAGAGGAGAAGGAGAATGATAATCCATACAATAGAATTGCAGTTATCTCCACATCCGCCGCATCCTCCGCAGTTTGTTGCTGCTAAATCACTCATGTAAAAGTCCTCCAAAATTAATCTACAATACAATATTATGGCTTACAGCATGACCCTGTTACACAGTATATGAAAATTTTATTGCAATCTTTAGGAAATTATTATATTCTAAATACAGTGCGTTTAAATGGAAAAGCACTATAAATATTAGCAAAGAGTGGGATGAATATTATGAAAGTATCGGTTATTATACCTTCACTGAATCCTGATAATAAGCTTGTAGCTGTAGTTGATGCTTTACTTGAAGAAGGCTTTAAGGACATCATTATTGTTAATGATGGAAGTGATGAGGAACATATGGCTCCTTTTAATGAAGTAGCAGCACATAGTGAATGTACAATTCTTACACATGAAGTTAACAAGGGAAAAGGAAGAGGCTTGAAGACTGCATTTGAATTCTGCCTTGAGAATAGAAAAGATATTGATGGAGTTGTGACAGTAGATGGTGATAATCAGCATCGTGCCAAAGATATTAAGAAATGCAGTGAAACTATGGTCAGTACAGGCAATGTCGTTTTAGGCGTAAGGGATTTTACTGGTGATGATGTACCGGCAAGAAGTAAATTTGGCAATAATATGACTAGTGGAGTATTTAAGGTGCTTTGCAGATTGAATATTTCGGACACACAGACCGGCTTAAGAGCAATACCTTACAAGTACCTTGAGACATTTGACAAGGTAGAAGGCGAACGATTTGAGTATGAGACTAATATGCTGCTTGCTTTCAAAAAGTATAATATTGGATTTCAGGAAGAATCGATAGAAACTGTGTACATAGAAGATAATTCATCATCACATTTTAATCCTGTCAAAGATTCAATTAAGATATACAAAGTGATATTTAAATATTTATTTAAAAGCACAGGCATGAAATATGTAGGAAGCTCTATTGCTTCGTGGGCTATAGATAATATAATATTTAATGTGCTTGAATTTGTGCTTATAGGGCTTACAGTCAGCTTAAGAATATTCATAAGTACAGCAGCGGCAAGAGTGCTTTCATCAGTTTTTAATTTCTCGCTTAACAGAAATGCAGTATTTAAATCACAGTCCGGTCTTAAACAGACGGTGGTAAGATATTACATTTTATGGTTCTGTCAGCTTGCTTGTTCTTATGCTTTGGTGTATATTGCTACAAAGCTGCTGGCATTAAGCATTGTGCTTTCAGGAATTGCCAAGATAATAATTGATCTTGCATTGTTCTTTGTAAGTTATCAGATTCAGAAAAGATGGGTTTTTAAGTAACGGTTTAGGAGGAAGTTATAGTGGCAAAAAGAAAGAATAATATTGACGATATAGATATCGTTGATGATTTTGAACTTGAAGATATTGATGATTTTGATCCATTTGACGTTTTAGATGACAGCTATGAAGATAAAAAGTCGTATGGTAACGATAAGCCACGAGGTGGCAACGCATCTAATAAAAGAAATAAAAATAAAAAGAAGAATCCAGTTCTTGTATGGGCAGGAAGAGTCGGTGCGACACTTTTGTCAACTATTCTTATTCTGGTGATATTTCTGTATGCTGTTATGGCAATGCTTGTGTATGGACCGTCTAAGACAGCAAAGATTCAGTTTGTACTTTCTGTACAGGAGACAAGTGCAATAGGATTTCTTGCTAACTGGTTCTGCTCTCAGGATGAGATAGACCAGATTAAGGCCAATAACGCAATTAAAGATACAGATGAGATAACAGATGCGGGACTTGTAAATATTGATACAGCAGCCCAGGATCCAGAAACTCCTGATATTGAGATTGTAGATGTAAAGGGTGCTACATATTCTGGAAAACTCATGATTGTAAAAGATCCAAGCAGATTATTTGTGGGAACAGTTCCTGAATTTACCAATGGAAATGGAATGGTTGTTGCAGATATTGCAAAGAGATATGATGCAATCGGAGGAGTTAATGGCGGAGAATTTGTTGATGGAGAAACAACTTATACAGCAATGCCGATTGGTCTTGTAATGAAAGACGGAGAGATTCTTAATGATAATGGCGGAACATCTCATGTTACCGGAATTACATTTGATAATAAGCTTGTTCTTGGTAATATGAATGCTGCAAAGGCAAAGGAACTTAATATAAGAGACTGCGTAAGCATAAGCAATCATATTGGTCCATTTCTTATTGTTAATGGAGAGGCTCAGGATATTGTTGGTATTGCAGGGGGAACTAATCCAAGAACTGCCATAGGACAGACAGCAGATGGAAAGATTCTTCTTCTTGCAGTAGATGGAAGACAGCCTAACAGTATAGGTGCTACATTTTCAGACCTACAGGATATTATGGCACAGTATGGAGCTGTAAATGCATCTACAATGGATGGTGGAACATCAACACAGATGTATTATGATGGTGAAGTAATAAATGTACCATATTCACCAACAGGTCCAAGAAGCTGTCCGACAGCATTTTTAATTAAGTAAGGAGGAGAAAAGTAGTATGCCACGAAATAATAAAAGAAAAAAGAAGCTTTCAATTTTTAAAAAATTCTTATGTATATACTGCGGGATTCTTCTTCTGGCAGGTGTGATTACATTAATTATGCTTCATAGTCTTTTAAAAGATTATGAAGAGGGAATGCCATCAGGAACAATGGATAAGATTGTGAATCAGTTTACTCCTGATGGGATTGGAAAGCTTTTATCAGATAATGACGTGAAAGTAAATGAGTTTGAAACGAATGATACGATAGCATCATATTTTACAGATAAGTTAAATGACGGTACAGTATCATATAAGAAAAAGGCTGGTGAATATTCTGAAAAAACTCCTGTGTATGTAGTATATGCAGGTGATACGCCGATAGCAAAGGTTGAACTTGAATCGGCAGGAAAGAATGCACATAAATTTAATAAATGGACTCTTGGAACTATTTCTTTTGGAGATTTTACAAAGGACCTTGCAGAAGTTAAAATAACAGCTCCAACAGGTGCAGATGTTTATATTAATGGAGTACAGGTTACTGATACATACAAGACAGAGTCAGAAGTTAAGTTTGCACCTTGTCTGCATGTATCAGATTATGTTACGGTACCAACTAATGATGTGTATGATGTAGGACAGCTTATAGCAAAGCCTGATATAACAGCAAAGCTTAATGGTAAAGATCTGACAGTTGATTATGACAAGAAGACAGGATATACAATTTACTATCCATCGGATGATGAATTGTATAAAAGTATGGAATCAAGGATATATACAATAGCGGAACAGTATGGAGCTTATATTATCAACAGGGGAAGTCTTTCTAAGCTTTCAAGCTATATGGTTGGTACTGCAGCTGAGTATGTCAGTGATATTCCTGCTATATGGGCGTACCTCTGGGGTAAGTCATATACTTATCAGTTCAACAATGAATCTATTACTAATTTCAGAAAGTATTCAGACAAATGTTTCTCATGTGATGTCTATTATGACCTTTATGTTGATTACAAGACAGGTAATACAACATATAAAACATCGCTTACATATACATTTGTAAAACAGAATGGTACATGGATGCTGGCTGATTTCTTAATTAATTAATATAAAAATATAAGCCGTTCTAATCGTATGTGGTTGGAACGGCTTTTTTAACAAAAAATTTATGGATTTTATTGTATATAAGATGTAAAATCTAATTCGAAAACAATTATTACATAAGATTTGGAGATGAATATGTCGGAGTCTAATAAACGTAATTTTATAGTTCATGGAAGTATTCTTGCAATTGCAGGTATTCTTGTCAGGATAATAGGCATGCTTTACAGAATTCCTGTAGTTAACATTATAGGAAGTGAAGGCAATGGTATATATGGAGCTGCTTTCAACATATATAATATAATGCTTGTGTTGTCTTCGTACGGACTGCCAATGGCTGTATCAAAGCTTGTGTCAGCAAGATTTACAAAGAGAAGATATAAAAGTGCAGCTAAGGTATTAAGATGTTCTTTAATGGTTGCAGTGTGTACAGGAGGAATTGCAGCACTTCTTGTATTTTTTGGCGCTTCATTTATAGAGAATGTTATATATGGAGGAGGACTTCCGGGACTTGCGGTTCCATTAAGGATTCTTGCACCAACAATATTCCTTGTTGCAATTCTTGGGGTTATAAGAGGCTTCTTTCAGGGACAGAGTACAATGATTCCAACTGCCGTATCGCAGATACTAGAGCAGATTGTTAATGCGATTGTTAGTATTGCAGCAGGATATGGAATGATGAAAGCATTTGCTTCATTACCTGATGTGGCTGCATATGGAGCGGCAGGAAGTACGCTTGGTACTGCGATGGGAGCACTTACGGCTGTTTTATTCATGGGATTTTTGTATGCGGTATATACACCGACATTTAACAGACTAAAAAGAAAAGACAGACATACAGAGAACCAGAGCACAGGGCAGATTTGTAAGATAATCATATATACAATGATACCAATTATACTTGGACAGACATTTTATCAGATAAGTGCTTTGATAGACGATGTAATGTTTAGCAATATAATGGTTGGAAGAGATATTACTAAGAGCATATCTATGGATCTTGGTAATTTCAGTTCAAGCTACAGCCTGCTTATAGGAATTCCACAGGGGGTTGCATCTGCAATGTCTGCTTCGATGCTGCCTAGCGTTGTTGCATCATTTACAGACAGGGATTATGATTCTATATATGATAAGATTACTAAGACATTAAAGACTAACATGTTTATTGCTGTTCCATCATTTGTAGGACTGTTTGTTATAGGTCAGCCTATAATAAAGATGTTATTTTCCCGCTATAACAGCGCTCAGGGTGGAATGATGTTAAAAATAGGTGCGATTGCGGTAGTATTCTATACACTCTCTACAGTTACAAGTACAGCACTGCAGGGAATTGACCGTGTAAATGTACCAATGATTCATTCATCTATATCACTTGCTGTTCATATTGTGCTGGTATTCGTGCTTCTTAAGTTCTCGGCACTAGGAATATATGCAGTGGTTATAGGTAATGCAACATTTCCAATATTAATATTTATACTTAATCTAAGAACCTTATATCAGGAGATTGATTATACGATGCCGTATATAAGTGTATTTGCAAAACCAGGTATATCGGCACTTATAATGGGCGTGTTCACATGGCTTTCATATAAGGGAATGTATACACTTACATCATCTAATGTTCTGGCACTGGTAATAGCCTTTATGGTTGCATTAATAACATATTTTGGCCCTTACTATGCTTTAACTAAGATGAGAGTATTTGAATAAAGCAGGAATGTGATTCCTGACTGGAAAGGAATAATATGCTTTGTGAGAATTGTCATCAGAATGAAGCTTCAATTCATTATACAGAAATAATTAACGGAGTTAAGAAGGAACACCATATATGCATGGATTGTGCAAGAAGGCTTAATTTTGCAGGAATGTCAGACAGTTCAGATGCGGAGTTTCCATTTGTAAGGCTTCTGACGGGTCTGCTGGCTGGTAATTCAGCCCAGGTGGAAGACGGACCTATGATGCATATCAGATGCCCAGGCTGTGGAATGACATTTGATGAATTTACTATGGTTGGTAAATTTGGTTGTGCTGAGTGCTATGGGGTATTTGGACCTCTTATTGAGGATAATATGAAAAGACTGCATGGAGATTCAGTTCATAGGGGAAAGATATATAAGAAATACTCAGGGCTGTCTGATGAAAATAATGAGACAAATACTCTGCCAGTCATGCAGGATGAAAATGATGATTATGAAAGCCGTATCAGGAAACTGGGGATAAAGTTAAGAGAGGCTGTTGAGATAGAGAATTATGAAGAGGCAGCCAGATTAAGGGACATGATTCACCAGTTAAAGAAAATGGATAATACGGATGATTCAACACAGGGAGGCGGTCACGATGCTTAGATGGTTTGAAGAGGGCGGCAATAACTCTGATGTTGTTATATCAAGCAGAGTAAGGCTTGCCCGTAATATTAATGGATATAATTTTTCTTACAAGATGTCAGACACAGATGCTAAAAAGCTGGTAAAAAATGTTACTGACCAGTTAAAGACAATATCGCCAATAAGCGGTTATAATTCATATAATTTTGACTATCTTGATGCTTATCAGAAGATGGGCATGAGGGAGAGACATGTTATAAGTCCGTATCTTGAAAAGCAGGATTACGCAGCAGGATTTGTTGCACCTGATGAAGATGTGTCAATAATGATTAATGAAGAGGATCATATAAGAATACAGGCATTTGCTGCTGGGATGAATATGCAGAAAGCGTATACACTGGCTGATAAGATGGATGATGTTATCGGAGATGTACTTGACTATTCGTATGATCAGAAGTTTGGCTATCTTACAACCCTTCCATCTAATGCAGGTACAGGAATGAGAGCAAGTTATATGCTACATTTGCCAGCACTTGCAGGAAATGATAAAATATCAGGGCTGATTCCTGAGGTTGGAAGATTTGGACTTGTGCTAAAAGCAATGGAGGGTGACAATAACAGAGCTTTAGGTGATATATACCAGCTTACTAATCTGGTAACACTTGGAAAGAGTGAGAAAGATATAATTGACAATCTGGATAATATAGCAGAACAGATTATTGCACAGGAAAGAAATTACAGGAAGCAGTATATTACAAAAAGAAAAATGACAGCACTTGATATGGTGTACAGGTCATATGGTGTGTTAAAATATGCCAGAAAGGTTACACTTAATGATGGAGAGCTGCTGCTTTCCCAGATAAGATTCGGACTTGCATCAGGGCTTATTAAGGCTGACGGATTTGATGAGAGTAATATATATCAGCTTATGATTGGAATTCATCCGGCAAATCTTCTTATGATTTCTAACAAGGATATGGACGAAGAGGAACTGGAAGTGTCACGGGCTGATTTTATAAGAGAACATCTTCCAACAATACATTAACAGATATTTACGAAATCAATCATAGAAAGGGTTATAGATATGCAGAGCAGATTTACCAGCAAAGCGCAGGAGGCACTTAATTATGCGGCAGATACAGCGGCTATGTTAGGTCATGGTTATATAGGTTCAGAGCATCTTCTTATAGGACTTATTAAAGCGGAGGGCGGACTTGCATCTTCAGTTCTTCTTAGCAATGATATTACGGATGAGAAGATAATTAATCTTGTGTGCCAGCTTATAGCACCAGATAGTGTAGTTAATGTCAAAGAACCATCAGGATATACTCCAAGGGTTAGACATATACTCGATAATGCAGCAAGAGAGGCGGCAAGATTTAAGTCAGAGCTTATAGGAACAGAACACATTTTAATAGCAATAATAAAAGAAACAGACAGCGTAGCTTCAAGGCTTCTTAATACTATAGGGGTTCCTGTCAAGAAGATGTATGTTGATCTTCTTATGGCTATGGGAGAAGATGCCGGCAGGGTTAAAGAAGATTTCCAGAATGGAAGACCAAGAGGAAATGATAAAAAAAGCACAGCAACTCTCGACCAGTACAGCAGGGATCTTACACAGATGGCAAGAGAAGGCAGATTGGACCCTGTTATTGGCAGGGAAGAAGAGATTCAGAGGGTTATTCAGATATTGAGCAGAAGAACTAAGAATAATCCTTGCCTTATAGGTGAACCGGGAGTTGGTAAGACTGCCATAGCAGAAGGACTTGCAGCCAGAATAGTTGAAGGAAATGTGCCTGAGACAATTAAGGACAAGCGTCTTCTGACATTAGATTTGTCAGGTATGGTTGCTGGTTCTAAGTACAGGGGTGAATTTGAGGAAAGAATCAAGAAGGTAATAGCAGAGGTTAAAAATGCTGGAAATGTATTACTTTTTCTGGATGAGATTCACACAATAATAGGTGCTGGAGGAGCAGAGGGAGCAATAGATGCGTCTAATATATTAAAACCATCTCTTGCAAGAGGAGAAATCCAGCTTATTGGTGCTACAACTCTTGAGGAGTATAGAAAACATATTGAGAAGGATGCTGCTCTTGAGAGAAGATTCCAGCCTGTTAAGGTTGAAGAACCTACGGCAGAAGAGGCAATTCAGATATTAAGAGGCCTTAAGGGCAGGTATGAAGAGCATCATCATGTTACAATTACAGATGAGGCAGTAGTTGCAGCTGTTAAGTTATCTAAGAGATATATCAATGACAGATTCCTTCCTGATAAGGCTATTGATCTTATTGATGAAGCATCTTCTAAGACAAGGCTTGATGCATATGTAATGCCTGATGAGATTAAGACATTAGAGGCACAGATAGAACAGCTTACCAAGGATAAGGAAGAAGCAATAAAGTCAGAAGCTTATGAGCAGGCTGGTGAAATTAAGAAGAAACAGTTAAAGAAAAAAGAACAGCTTGAAAAGATGACAAAGCAGTGGCAGGATAGTATCAATAAGAATAATCTTATTGTCGATGAAGATGAGATTGCTTCTGTTGTATCGACATGGACAAAGATTCCTGTACAGAGAATTGCACAGGCAGAGTCTGAGCGTCTTATGAAACTGGAAGAAACTTTACACAACAGGGTTATAGGACAGGACGAGGCTGTTGCAGCTGTTGCTAAGGCAATACGAAGAGGAAGAGTGGGACTTAAAGATCCTGACAGACCAATTGGCTCATTCCTTTTCTTAGGACCTACAGGTGTTGGAAAAACAGAACTTTCAAAGGCACTGGCAGATGCAATGTTTGGTACAGAGAATTCTCTTATAAGAGTTGATATGTCAGAATTTATGGAGAAGCATACAGTGTCAAAGCTTATAGGTTCACCTCCAGGATATGTAGGATATGATGAGGGAGGACAGCTTAGTGAGAAAGTAAGAAGAAATCCATACTCTGTAATTCTTTTTGATGAAGTTGAGAAAGCCCATCCGGATGTATTTAATGTTCTACTGCAGGTGCTTGACGATGGACATATCACTGATTCAACAGGCAGGGTTATAGATTTCAAGAATACTATAATTATAATGACAAGTAATGCAGGAGCCGAAAATATTGTATCTCCTAAATCACTGGGATTCTCGTCAGGAATGACTGAGCAGCAGAATCATGAGGAGATGAAGGGTAAGGTTATGGATGAGGTTAAGAGAATATTCAAGCCGGAATTCATTAACCGAATAGATGATATAGTTGTATTCCATGTTCTTGGAAAAGAGCAGATAGCACAGATTGTTGATATAATGATTGCCAATGTCAATAAGCGTATTATGGAGCAGATGAAATTATCAATAGAACTTGATGATGCAGCAAGACAGTGGCTTGTCGATAAGGGGGATGATTCTAAATATGGTGCAAGGCCATTACGCCGCACAATCCAGAATGAGGTTGAAGATGTTCTTGCAGAGCGGATTCTTATGGGAAAAGTTCACGCTGGCAATAAAGTAAAGATAACTGTAAAGGACAATAAACTGAACTTTACCCTCAAGAGAGGAATGAACAAATAAATTAATAAATAAACAATAAACAACTGACAAATTGCTAGCGCTTTTTGTCAGTTTATTGTATAATCAGTACATACATATCGTAACATATAGGAGGATAATAATATGCCAGTAGTAAATGAATTGATTCGTTCAGAAGCGGATGGAGCAATTAGTTTTGGTAATTATAAGTTGGATACCAAGTCAAAGCTGCCAGATTTCGAACATTGTGGAGATACATACAAGGTTAAGACATTTAACGAAATCACAAAGCTGGAGAAGAACGGCTCTTTTGTATATGAATCTGTTCCGGGTACAGCAGTTAATGATTTTAAGGCAACAGATACAAGTGTATCATTTATGGTAGAAGGTGATGAGGATGCACAGATTACATTAGGCCTTGAAGAAGGTACATCATATGATATCAGAATTAATGATAAAGATGCAGGAACAATGGCTACTAATATGGGTGGTAAGCTTGTTCTTTCAGTTGAATTTGATGGTGAGAAGCCTGTTAAAGTAGATATTAAGAAGGCTTGATTATAATTAAAAGTATTTTGATTTTACAGGGCTGCTACACATTTATATGTTGTGGCAGCCTTTTTTAGGGGGATATATGGCAAAGGCAAAGAATACAGCTTTTTTTTGTAAAGAATGTGGATATGAGTCTGCTAAATGGTTCGGGCAGTGTCCGGCATGTAAGGAATGGAACACATTTGTAGAAGAACCAGTAAGTAAACCTAAGTCAGCCAAAGGAATAGTAGGCACAAGCCAGAGGGCAGCGACATCATCAGCGCCTGTTCCTGTAGAGATAAATAGTGTAAGCTTTGAAGAAAATGACAGAACATCCACAGGCATAGCTGAACTAGACAGGGTACTTGGCGGAGGAATTGTTGCTGGTTCTTTAGTGCTTGTAGGAGGAGATCCTGGAATAGGAAAGTCAACACTTCTGCTTCAGATGTGTTACAACTTGTCAGCAGCAGGAAAAGATGTACTTTATATATCCGGTGAAGAATCGCTTAAGCAGATAAAGCTTAGGGCAGACAGAATTGGCCAATGCAGTGGAACACTTAAGTTATTATGTGAGACAAGCTTAGATAGCATAGAAGATATTCTTACAAGAAATAAGCCTGAGATTGTGATAATTGATTCGATACAGACTATGTATAAAGAAGATGTGGCAGCAGCACCGGGAAGTGTTTCTCAGGTAAGAGAGACAACATCAATACTTATGCAGCTTGCGAAGGGACTGAACATTACTATATTCATTGTAGGACATGTTACCAAGGAAGGAACAGTTGCCGGACCAAGAATGCTTGAGCATATGGTTGATACGGTGCTTTATTTTGAAGGCGACAGATATGCTTCATACAGGATATTAAGAGGCGTAAAAAACAGATTTGGCTCAACTAATGAAATTGGTGTATTTGAAATGCAGCAGAGCGGTCTGTCGGAAGTTGAGAATCCATCGGAATATATGCTCAATGGAAGACCAGAGAATGCATCAGGTTCAGTTGTTGTGTGCCTTTTGGAAGGAACACGCCCTATAATGGTAGAGATTCAGGCACTGGTGTGCGATTCTAATTTTGGAATGGCAAGAAGGACTGCGGCAGGAACTGACTATAACAGAGTTAATCTTCTTATGGCTGTTCTTGAAAAGAGAGCGGGTATACATATGTCAGGCAGTGATGCTTATGTGAATGTTGCAGGTGGAATTAAAGTAAGTGAGCCAGCGCTTGATTTGGGAATTGTGATGGCCCTTGTGAGCAGCTTTAAGAACAGGGCAATAGACGAAAAGACAGTTATATTTGGTGAAGTTGGACTTGCAGGTGAGGTGAGAGCTGTAAGCCAGGCACAACAGAGAGTTAATGAAGCTGTTAAGCTTGGTTTTAAAACATGTATATTGCCGGGTGTATGCTTGAAAAACATAAAGAAGAATGATAAAATTGAAATAATTGGTGTTAATAATGTTCAGGAAGCAATTAAACTGATATAAAATACACAGGATGGGGGATTACTTATGAGTAACGAAGCAATGGTGAATAATCTCACCAATATTCTTAATGGACTTGATGATTCACAGGAAAAGCTTGAAAAAGATGCATTTGATGTTATTAATTCGTCAGATACATCTCTTAATCTGGTTAAGGAAAGCATGTCAAGTGTAGAAGAGATTCTTGGAATGATAGAATCAATGAATAAAGTTGTGGAGGAGTCTTCAGCTAAGATTAAAGAACTTGAAGCTTTGTCTAAGAAGATTGAAGAATTTGCAGCTGTTATTAGTTCAATATCTAACAGAACCAATATACTTTCACTTAATGCATCAATAGAAGCCGCTAGAGCCGGTGAACATGGCAGGGGATTTGCTGTTGTTGCCAGTGAGGTAAGAAATCTTGCTGCTCAGTCAGCTAAGTCGTCTAAAGAGATAACAGACACAATTACTAAAGTACAGACCTCGGTTGATGAAACGGTCACAGCTATGAAGAATATTTATGATAATTCATCAAAGCAGAAGGAAAAAGCAGATGATGTTGGAAATGTGCTTAAGAAAGTAATAGATGCAGCATATACTGCTAATGAGGTTGCAAGAAATATTGAAAATGAGATAGCTTATCAGAGAGAGATAACAGATGAAGCTAAGAATGCATTAAAAGCATAGGAATAATCAGGGAGGTCGCATAAGACCTCCTTTAATTAATGAGAAGACGTGCTGATGGGGATGTGCTATAGGGATGCGTTAAAAGGATGTGCTACGGTGATGTGTTATGTGGCATTACTGGGTGTGTTACGGGGCGAACACCTACTAAAAGCTATCGGATAACAGAATTAGTGGGTGTTTTTC
>OGHH01000940.1_pt1 | contig 25417 bp, 26 predicted proteins | sample 1571471 | NCBI WGS metagenome assembly OGHH01 (sample SAMEA2581936, study PRJEB24529) | metagenome | biome: Human gut stool | place: China | collected 2011
TAAGTGAATAAGGCACGCATTTAAACAGGCGTAGAGCGACTAGCTCCACGCCTGTTTACTATTCTTTTAATACACATTTTGTAAGTCAATATATTAATTATTTCTTTCTATTATCATAAACACCAAGTACTTGTACTATTAATGCAAGCAACATAATAATAAATAAACCTATACTATTTCCATATAAAAATATAGTAAATGCCTGTATTGCAACAACTACCCAGTTAAATATTAATAAAATAAGTTCAAGATTTTTTTTCATTTTCATTTCCTTCCTAATTCATTATTTTCTAATATATCAGCATTTTTTGAAGAAATTCACAAATCACTCCCAAAAGTGATATCAATGCACTTATCAGAATGTTGAAAGCAAAACTTTCTAAAAATACTCTATAATAAACTCAATTACTTTCTTAAACTTTCCTTGAATAATCATTCCAATAATTCCCACTATAACAATAATTATTCCTATATAAAACATAACATATGAATCAATAAACCATGTTGTTATTTCCATTATTGCACATCCTATGACAAAAATTATTACTGACAAATTAGAAACTATTTTTTTCATTTATCCTCCTTATTTTGTCCGATAATTTTCATTAGAAAATAATCTCTATTTTTCTTTCTTAATCATAATTATCTTCATATCTCTTATAGTTATTTGTGGCAAATCTGGCCAACCATGTATCAGGCGGAAGTGTCCATAAAATCACCAAAATCCACACTATGATACCGATAGCCCTGTAAACACCACAAAGCTCCGTGCATGGTGCAATATCCAGACACGCAAATACAGAAAAAACACCACAAATAATAAATGCAATACCAAAATACACCAACCAATAATTATTCTCCCAGCGATTCTCAAAGAAAAAACCTTTTATTTTTCTCCGCTGTAATATAAGCAATACCACACCGGCTATAGTCATCGCTATATTAGCCGCTTGATAAACATATATTCCCAATATAAATGCAAGTAATATCGCAGAAATAAAGACTCCGCATATTCTTGCTCCGGCTATGCCATCACTTGACACTTCATCTTTGATATTACTCATAGCACCTTTAATCTGTATTATAAAAAATACCAAATAAAACATAAGACCTGCTATCACAAGTCCAAGCCATTTGGGCAATCCGAAAACTGCTTCTCCGATAAAGCAGCCTATTGCCAAAACACATAATTGTATGAATAAAATTTTTAAATTCTTCTTCATATTCCCCCTTATTTTGTCACTCCTATTTGCAATCGATCCTGACTCTTCAACTGTTATTAATTTCTTTATATCATATAATCCATATATCTTCAACCATAAATACATGAATGACACGAACGGTACTCAACAAATTTAGCAGACTTATTTGTAAGATAAAAATAACATGACAAAAACCATATTTCAATAATAACCCCTTGAACGTTGTACTTAACTCCTCAATACCTATTTTTATCATATTGTATTATACCTCTTGAAATTATCTATAGCTCAATTATAGGCAAACTCACAGTATTTTTCAAACAAAATAATTACAACCATAAATGCCCTAAACTTTAGATAATCAATAGAAATTGTAATTCCTCTAAAAATCAGTTATACTATATGTGAATGCATCGAACATATTTTAACCGGGGAGGCTCACATGGAAATATTAAAACTGCCTGTTGGAATTGAAAATTTTGAAGATATACGAAGATCTGGGTTTTATTATATTGACAAAACTATGTTTATTGAGCAGTTTTTAAATACTTGGAGTGAAGTAACGCTGTTCACCCGTCCAAGACGCTTTGGAAAAACTCTAGGCATGAGCATGTTGCGCTCATTTTTTGAGATTGGCACTGACAAATCACTGTTTGACGGATTATATATTTCACAAAATAAATCTCTTTGTGATGAGTATATGGGCAAATATCCTGTGATATTTATTTCACTTAAGGATGTCGAGGGTTTATCATATGATGAGGCATTTCAGGTATTCTCCAGCATCATAGGAAATGAAATCAGCAAATTCTCCTTTTTGGCAGAAAGTGATAAATTGACAGTTTGGGAAAAAGAACAATTCAAAGGATTACTTTATATAGAAAAAGGAAAGTTCATTTTTGACAATGCTACATTTACCACTTCATTAAAGCTTCTCTCAAAGCTTTTATATAAACATTACGGCAAAAAGGCAGTCATCCTGATAGATGAGTACGATGTGCCACTCGACAAGGCTTATCAGAACGGCTACTACCATGAGATGGTTTCACTCATCAGGGGCTTGTTCGGACAGGCGCTAAAGACCAACGATTACTTACAGTTTGCTATTTTGACAGGCTGTCTTCGCATATCAAAAGAAAGCAGCTTTACAGGCCTTAACAATTTTGAAATTGTTTCAATCATGGATTCAATGTATGACGAGTGCTTTGGCTTTACAGATAAAGATGTTCAGGAAATACTTACGTATTTTAATCTTTCAGAGCATTATGCAGATGTAAAAGAATGGTATGACGGATATCACTTTGGAAATGCCAATGTATACTGTCCGTGGGACGTGATAAATTACGTGGATCTGCTCAGATTGGAGCCTACTGCAAAGCCGCAGGATTTCTGGTCAAATTCAAGTGAAAATGCTTTAGTCAGAAACTTCATTGACAAGGCCAATGTCCAAACCAAGTATGAGATAGAGTGCCTGATAGCAGGCGAATACATTGAAAAAGAAATATCCCAGGAGCTGACCTACGATGAAATCGACAAAAGCATTGCAAACCTGTGGAGTGTGCTCTTCACCACCGGTTACCTGACAAAGCAGGGTGTGACCGACGATGGCAGGGTGCGTTTATCAATACCAAACCGCGAGAAAAAAATTTTTTCATCAAAAAAATCCGCGAATGGTTCAGCGATACAACTGCAAATGACGGAAAGACACTTGAACAATTCTGCAATGCATTTGTGGATAGGTATACTGCTCGGTCTGCTGGGCTACAAAGCAAGCTGGCTCATCAAATCAAACACCGAATCGGGCACCGGCTACAGTGATATCCTGGTTGAAGTTCCAAAGAACCGAACCGGCATCGTGATAGAGCTTAAATATGCCGAAAACGGCGATATGGATGCAGCCTGCGATGAGGCACTGAAGCAGATTGAAGAAAAGTCATATGTGGATAAGCTGAAGCAGGATGGCATGCGCAATTTCATCAAATATGGAATTGCATGCTTTAAGAAGGATTGTAAGGTTGTGGTAAGTGAATAAGGCACGCATTTAAACAGGCGTAGAGAGACTAACTCTCTGCGCCTGTTCAACTGACACTTTACTTGACAAAATGGATACAAAATTCTGCTTTGTATACCCGCTGTCACAAAGTATGATAGCATTTTTCTGTGATGAAAATTCAGGCATAAACTGATGTACCATAGATGTAGCAAGCTCAAGATTGTATTCTTTTTCTACCACATTCGGTATCCTAATTGTATCACCAGATATGATATCAATTTACCACTTAGCTGCCATTAAACCTCCATATATAGTCAAGTCTTTTTTCCTTATTTTCTAGTTGATTATCTCAATTAAATGAGCCAATGGCATGGATATTTCTTTACATCTGGTGCTAAACATAAATGATTAGGGTAAACGAAGTAAAACGTCATTGTTTTTCGCTTTACATGGTCTTGTGCATCCACCTCCTTCTATGGCCGTCAATCTCCCATATCTAACAGGATCTTTGTCCCAACTTCCTTCGTTTGGGTTCGATTACAGTTATATTTTATGCTGAGCAGGAAAAATATAGGAGGTTAGCAATTATACTTTTTCTACTAAAACAGCCTATTGTGAAAACACATAGTTAATATGGATATACTTTCTCAACGTTCTCTTCATAAACTCACATCATACCTATTAAACCATACCTACTTAACTTTTATTTTCTTTTTCCCCCCCAAAAAAAAATAAAAGCGAATCCCCATCATCGTATTATATATTTTTTGCATTCACATTGAATTTCCTCAAATAGCACTTTGGGATCTAATGTTTCTCTATATTCATCGAACATTTTTATAAATTTATCATTACATTTTTCACAATTCGATGGACCTGCAATAGGTTTTGGTGTATCTGAAAAATATGCCAAACGCACTATTCCCCTATTTAATGCTATAGCATTCTTTAATAATTTTTGAATGCTCCAAAATGAAAGTGGTTTATATCTACCATTCTTATATAAATTATACATATCACTATTCTCTACAATATAACCGCATTCCAATTCTACTGCATAAGCCCCCTTATCAAAACTATCTTTTATTGTTTTCATAGCATCATCAATAGCTTCATCTCCATACGATTTCATTACATTATGATAATTCTCTAATAATACATCACGTATTATATCGAAACTGAATAATACGGTCTCCATGTCCCCGCTGTCCGGGGATCAGCCCAAGATTATTCAGTTCACCCTTTAACAGCTCGATCACAAGGTTTGATTTGAATTTGGCACTAAAATTTCTTCTTTGTCTGGACATGATTTTGAATCCTCTCTTTCATACGGATTGTAGTCTCTCAAATTCATTAAAATCTGTCCGAAAAAGTGTCTTAATTTATGAGACCATTATATACCTTCGTTTCATCGTTTACTTTTTATTGGCTAAAATATTGAATTTTCAAGGTTCAGCACACTTTTCAGTATGGGAAGTTTGAGATAGTAATATTTAGATGTTTTTAGTTCTTGTTTTTTATTGAGCAGAACTTCTTATAGAAAGTTCAGTATTATACTGCCCAATGTCGTTGAGTAATACATTATGTATTTCATATAAATTCTTAATTTTACATATATTTTTCTCACATATACTATTTCTATCCACAAGTACACATTTCATTCCAATTTTTTCACATGGCAAAATATCTGTTTTTATATTATCACCAACATATATAACTGAATCAATTTTCTCGCCTGACTGTTTGACCGCCTCATAAAAAATATCAACGGAAGGTTTTGCAAATCCTGTTTCTTCTGAAATAAGAATTATTTCAAAATATTTTTCAATGTTCGTACAACTCAACTTTGCTCTTTGCTGTATAGATTTCCCATTACTTATGATACCTAGTCGATATCCTTCCAATGAATGTAGCATATCAACCACATCATCAAATAAAATCCAACTATTTTCTAATTGTTTTTGATACTCTTCAAACAATTCCATTGCAATCTTTTCATTTTCCACATACCCACAATAACTTAACATTTTAATAAATCGATTTTTTCCTTGCTCTTCGAAAGTTATCTGTTTTGATAAATAATAATCAAAATACTTTCTAGAAATCTTACTCCAATAATCTGTTTGATTATTATTTAATACCAGTCCATATTTTTCTTTAAATATGAACTCTATCGCTTTTCTCTCTGAAGAATTGTAATCAATCAACGTATTATCTAAATCGAAATAAATCATAATAAATGCTCCTTATTCAATTAATTCTCAAGTAACACTTTTTCTTATACTACACTATGCATATTCTTATAGTCCGTATTTGTATTTCCACATACCTACTTTTTTTCTATGTTAACTACTTATCAAACATTCAGAAACATCAGTACAAAATATATATTCTAACACCAAAGTTTACACTAATCAAAAAACACTCTAAAACCTACAGATACTGCACCTAATTGACTCCACTTGCATTCACAGAGACAACAGCAAGTACCATTGTAAATGTTGCAACGATTTTTGAAAATTTTACTATACCTTTTTTAACCATAATTCTTTGCTCCTTTGTTTTTATTCTTTACACTCTCAATTCTACTCAACATCACTGTATATACAATAGCTCATGCACTAACGACATAAATATACACACCTTTTGCATATATAGTAGTATTACTATTGCAAAATGATAGTAATACTATATTCAAAATATTAATTTTTTTACCTACAATATCTATAGTTTAAATATGAAGGCAGGTAAATCATGCAGGATACAGAATTCATAAAGCATATAGGAAAAATCATACGTTTCTACCGTTTGAAAAATAATCTAACACAAGAACAATTAAGTGAATATGCAGACTGCTCCTGCGGATTTATTGGTCAAATCGAACGTGGTGAAAGCAAAATTTCACTTTCTGTTTTATCAAAAATAATCAACACTCTCAAAATAGACGCAAATGAATTGTTTTGGGGCACCGATACACATACTTCTGAAAGTCAGCAATTGGATAATCAGATAGCTCTCTATGCCAAACAATTATCAATTGACAAAAAACATATTGTTCTCAATCTGATGGATGATTTGAAAAACCTAAATTAATCTTGTAAATTCAAAATTTATAATCTATAATCTTCATAGCTTAATTGTTTTGATAAGGGGATTATTTTTATGAATATTGCTATTTGTGATGATGAACAACAAGATATTGATATACTTTACAATTACTGCAAATCATGCAAATTACCATACAATATTTCTACTTTCTTGTCTGCCTCTGCCCTGCTTGAGGCTTTTAAATCCCAATTTTATGATTTAATTTTTCTTGATATAGAAATGGATAAGCCAAATGGTTTTGAAATTGGCTCTATTTTAGCAGGATATTCTCCTCGTCCCGTAATAGTTTTTACGACAAACGCACTGCAGTATGCAGTCCGAGGATATGGAATTGCTTTTCGATTTCTATGCAAACCGATAACGATTACAATGTTTCAAAGTGTTGTCAGGGAGGCTCTTGACGAGATTCTTCCGCAAAAGGTAGCGGTAACGTGTGGTTCAACTCAGAAAATGATTTCTATAAACGATGTCATATATTTTGAGAGTCTGAACCGGCACATTATTTTTCATTTTGCAAATACATCCACATTGGAGATAAAGGATTCAATGGAAAATATGATTTCAGTTTTTTCATATCCTTCATTTGTACAGATTCACAGAAGTTATTGCATCAATTTGAATTATGTGGACAGCTTTACACCACTTGCTGTCACTATGACTGACGGCTGCAAAATTCCACTTTCTCGGAAAAAACAGACCATTTTCCAAGAGCGCTTTAACAATTTGATACGAGGTACCATCAAATGAATTTTCCAATTGAAGTATATACCATTATTATAGAATGCCTGCTTATTTTCTACTTCTTTCATAAAGAGGTTAGACCTGTATACCCTTCCCGCAGATATATTATCCTATTTTGCATATCACTCTTTGCGGTCATAATGCTATCAACCCTATATACACCTATGTTTATACGGCTTGTCATTATCAGCTTATTTTTGTTTTTATGCTATACTTTCTGCTTCAAATGCAAAATATTCCAAATCACCTATACTATTATATTATTTTTTGTTACGTCGATGTTTTCCGATGTTATTGGTGCGTTTGTACTTTCCAGACTTGGAATTTCAATAAATGAACTTTTAGGAATAAGTGAAGGACGGCTTATCTACAATACCACAAGCAAGATTATTCATCTGTTTTTGCTGGTCATAATTATTTTATTTACCAATGCCCGATTTGATTCAAAGGCTCTACTGCATGCCATACCACTCATGCTCTGCAATCTGTCAAGCATATTTATTCTGTTTGCCCAGTACACTACCTTTATTGACAATGGTAAATACTCCACCTTTGTGATGACCACCATATGTATGCTTTTTATCAATATAGTGGTTTGTGGATATACGGAAATAGTAAAGAAATCTTATGAATTACAGAAAAATCAGCTCTGTATGCAGGAGCAGCTTGCCAAACAGGAGCTTTACTATCAGGATATCATTGCTCGTCAGGACGAATCCCGCGCACTTTGGCATGATATAAAAAAATACATGCTGGCAATGGAAAATCTGGTTTCTACGAAAACACGACCTGAAGCCGAAAGTCAGCTCTCTGCCTTAAAGAAAAAGTTTTCAAGCCTTGACCAAATGATTGATACCGGTAATTCCATTGTTGACGGCATCCTAAACTATGGCTCTAATAAAGCAGGCAGTCTGGGAATCTCCATAAACTTTAATCTATGGCTGGACACTGACCTTAACATTTCGCCTGTTGACCTGTACATAATCATCGGAAACACTATGGATAACGCAATAGAAGCCTGCGATGCTTTTCCGGCAGGTCACAAACCATCCATCTCATGTACGCTGCGCCAGAAAAATCATGTGCTGCTTTATGAAATATCCAATCCTATTCCACAGGTTTCGGTTAAAAAAGCCGGAGTTATCCACGGATATGGGCTTGAAAATGTCAAAGAATGTGTAAACAGAAATAGTGGTTTTATCTCTATCAAAAACGAAAATGATATATTTTGTGTCTCTATAACACTAAACGTTTAATATGTCTTAAATACGCGATATCACAAGCTTTCCATCCTGCACATCAACCCTGACCTTATTAGACTCTATCCCCGCTGCCTCAAGCATCTCATCAGTGAGTTTTATCCTGTGCGCCTTGTCCAATACCGTATATTCCATTGCAGGGTGTTTCTTCAATTTCTCCGTACTTACCTTTCCGTCAGATATAAGCACTGTGCGGTCTACACGACCTGCAAGTGCCATATCGTGTGTCACTATGATGATGGTTATACCAAGCTCTTTGTTCAGCTTATGAAACAGCTCATAGATTGTATCAGCAGTCCTTGTATCCACGGCTCCGGTCGGCTCATCCGCAAGCAGTATGTCCGGCTTATTTGCCAGTGCCACCGCTATCGCTGCGCGCTGCTGCTCTCCTCCCGATAGCTGAGCCGGAAGCTTATCCTTATGCTCCTGTAATCCCACTGCATTTAACAGTTTAAGGGCATAGCTTTTATTATTATCCTTGCGTTTTTTTATAATTTCTCCGTGTTTTAAATTATCGGTATTACCTGCATTTTCAAACATCATCACTGCCTCGACATTCTGCAGCACAGTCAGGTATGGGAACAGATTTTTGGCACTTTTCTGCCACACAAAGCCCACCTTGTCCCTGCGGTATCTCACCATTTCAGCTTCTGAATATGTGGAAATATCTTTTCCGTCAATAGTGAGTACTCCAGCCGTTGGTGTTTCCAGTCCTCCTATCATATTTAAAAGGGTGGATTTTCCGCTGCCGGATTTTCCTATTACCGCAAGCATCTCCCCTGTTTCCACCGTCAGGTCAAGCCCCTCCAGTGCCATCACCTTTTTATCGTCTGTCTCATATATTTTTACCAGTCCATCGCAGTTTATCATCTGGTTTTCTCCCTTTTAATTTAAATTACTATGCCGTCACTAAGCTCAAACACTTCATCTCCCAGCTCCATCAGGTTCGGATCATGCGTGGTCATAACTATTGTGATGTCCTCATCGTCTATCAACTCACGGAACAATCGCATGACTTCAAATCCGGAAGCGGTATCGAGTGCTCCTGTCGGCTCATCCGCAAAGACCACCTTCGGGCGATGAACCACAGCGCGCGCTATCGCAACTCTCTGCTGCTCACCTCCCGATAGTTGTTCCGGCATATGGTTCATGCGCTTTGAGAGTCCGACACGCTCGAGCAGCTCTGATACTCTGTCATGCGTTTTCTCATTTATCACATCGTTTTTTGCATCTCCAATGTCATTATCCATATCAGTCAAATTCTTCCGTATCTGAAGTTTATTTTCCGCAAGTCTAAGGGCAAATTCCACATTCTCATATGCCGTCATCGTGGGAATTAGTGCTATAGACTGGAATACAAATCCCATCTCATACCGCCTTAGCATTTCCCGGTCTTTCTCGGTCATCTGCTCGAGATTTTTATCCAGAAACTGCACACTTCCCTCTGTCGGCATATCAAGCGCACTAAGGATATTAAGAAGTGTGGTCTTTCCGGAGCCGGAACGCCCTTTTAAGATGGCAAGTGTTCCTTTTTTTATCTCCATGGATACTCCGTCAAGTGCGTGGACTGTTGTACCATCGCCCGCCTTGAAATATCTTTTTATATTTTGAGCAATTATCGCATTTTCCATATGTCACGACCTCATTTACCATGCTATAAAAACTTTCTACCGACTACCACAAAATCATTTTTATCTGCTAACTATCTTCTCCAAGCCTTAGTGCCTGTGCTATCTTCATACTCTTAAGCAGTCTGCTGATAACCACATAGCATACGGCTACAGCCACGAAAAGTACACCTGTAAGCTCCAGCATATCAGATGGATAAATATATACATTTACTCCGATATTGTGTTTCTGCGGCAGATATATGATCGATATGAGCCTTACAAACATCGCTGTTGCAGTTATACCTATGCCTGCTCCCGCAAGAAGCGGCAGAAATGATAAAAATATCTGCTCGTTTAAAAGCATTGCTTTTACCTCTCTCATTCTCATTCCCATTGCGCGGTATATACCAAACTGCAGCTCCCTCTGTTTTAGTGTCATAACCCAATACAGCAAAAATCCTACTGAGCACACTATCAGTGAAAGTATAAAACTTAATGTAAACATACCGTTTGTGATCTGCACTGTGGCTGAGTTTTTATTCTCGTCTATAAGCTGCTGCGCGGATGTTATATTCCTGTATATTTCACTCTGTACTTTTTCACTTTGAGTGTCTGTTAAATTGTCTGCTGTACTATCTGAATTTTCACTGTTCTCACCGCCCAGATATCCCACAATATCATCCACCGTTTTTCCTTTTGACAGGTTCATCCACACACTGTACGGTGTCATGCCGAACTTTTCCACAACCGTAGCATAATTTGCAACGATCAGGTATTTCTCCTGCTCGGTCACATTTTTGTCTGCATCTGTCTCATAGGTGTAACGCTCGTAGCCCGGAAAACCTTTTACTATGGCACATACCTTTACATTCTCGGATGCGTAGATCTGATCTTCATCGACAGCCTCCGGTACATACCTTGAGTAATTTAAGCTGTCACCAACTTTAAGTCCCAGATCTTTTGCCAGATTTGACGAAATGATGACTCCGTCCGGCTCTTTTGCCAGCTCATTCAGGTAATTGAACCAGTGAGCGTCATTAATATCATCATTTTGGTCACTCTGCAATTTCGCAGTCTCACCGAATTCTTTTGTGTTTATCGCCATAAGATATGCATCCGAAACCGAACCACTGCCTGCGGAAATGTCTACCCTCTCGTCCTCAAGCACACGCGTGACACCGTCACAGATGCCCTCATTTTTGAGCGACTCGTATTTACCGAAATCAGGCTCGTCATACATCCAGTTTACAGAGCCATTTTTATTGTACTGTATCCTGAGTCTGAAATCCTCGTTGTATATCGCATCACAGCCCACATTGTAGACGATACGCTGCTCCATATTGCTGTTCATGGTGCGCGCCATATTCGCGTCAAAAATACCGCCAGCCACTGTCATGATAAGAAATACTGCCAGAAATCCCTGATTGTATCTGGTTCGTTTTAGCTGTAAAAATGATGCATACATTGCCGGAGAAAAATGCTTTTTAAAGAGCCTGTACACAAGCAGAATAATAAGTCCGGTAAGTCTTACGCACAAAAGTGCCGCTGCAAATATAAAAAGCGAATTGTCCAGTATCATGACAGGATCTATGCTCCTGTTCTCAAGAACAGATATCGCAAGCGTACTCTTCTGCTTGTTGTAATTGTAAAGCAGATATGCTGACAGAGCCAAAAGTATAACGTCTATAAAGCATTTCTCCCAAAGAGGCTTTTTCTTTGATATTCGTCCCCTACTGCTGCGCTCTGATATGGCATCCTTTGATTTTTTCCACACCGGAACTGTGATAAACAGCACCATGATAACTGCCGCTGCCACCGCATAGACAAGCATCTGCCATACAAATTTGTAAGTGCTTATATCCTTTGCCGTAAATCTTAAAAATCCGTCTGTAGATGCGGCAGCCCTGCACATTATATATCCGAGTACTATTCCGAGTACACAGCCCGCAAACGCTATTATTCCCGACTGCTGTAAGTACAAAATAAATACCTGTAATTTTGTCGCACCGCGGCTTCTTAAAACAAGTATGTCATTTTGCTCGAGCGAAAGTATCTGTACAGATATCATTCTTATAAATAAAATCAAAAGCACAAGACACGGCAGCTCCAACGCCCAAAGCATCAGCTTTATCGTCTTCTGCTGTGTAAAAAAGCTCTCCAGCGTATCACGGATGTTGTCATTGTAGAGCTTGTCAGCATCCTTAAACTGCTCCATATAACCGTCATAAAGTGAAGCATTTTCCGTGTTGATCTGCGTATAATCCAGCATGAGAAAATCACTGTAGCTGATATTGTCCTCGCTGTAATACTGCATCATTTCGTCAAAAACATCCTGCGAAACAAATATCACATCGCCCATATCCGAAAGCGTCTTGGCCCAATATGGATTGTTTATATCTTTTTCACGGCAGATCTGTGATATGACGAAAGTAATTTCCTTTTTCCCACTGCCATCAGGTACATGTAAATAGATTTTTTCACCTGCTACAAGTCCGTAGTGATCCATTGTCTTTTCGCTTATACTGCATTCGAATGTGGCTGTGTCAGTCTGAGATTTTACAACATCCGCGTACTCCGAAAGTCCCGGCAGATATCCTATTGTAAAATAATTGTTAGGTCCTCCAAACTCTGTATCTGCGCGTCCTCCTGGGAGTGTGATAAGCTGCTGTGAGGAAACCTTGTTTATATCCACATATTCAATCCACTTCTGCTCGTATCCTGACAGCTTATCAAGTACTGACTGCGAATCAGGATAATCTGCCACCGCATATGTTCCCTCGCGGCTCATCTGTGCAGGAAACTCATTCTGCTGTGTGGCATGATCCGTAAAAAGTCTGTCGAGTATCTGATTGCCCGCGCCCTTTTCAAACATAGAGTGGCACACAAAAAGTGCTATAAACAAAGCCACTCCCATAAGCAGACACAAATTTAACCATTTTCTGTTTTTTAATTTATTAATTACGAAGCCAAACATATTTCATCGCCCTCATCAATACCGTAAAGCACAAATGTATTGCTGCCTGATGTATAATCGCTCAATATTACCGGCTGCTTTACCACGCTGTCCCCATCAATTTTCCACACATAGTATGATATATCATCTTTGTCCATAGGATTGACCTGCTTGTGTATGATCGAAGTCGGCACCACTACCACCTTTTTAAAAGAAACATAAGAAAACTTTACAGCAGATGCCCTGGTCAGATCATCCGGTATTCCATTGTCAAGTTTTATATAAAATGCTGCATTTCCATATCCTGAATCTGTGTTTCCTGTAATATGCACACCTTTATCATCCTGATTTATATATCCCCTTTGAGCTTGCCTGTCGTAACCGGCAAAACCGATACAGTTTCCGTAGATTGTTGTACCGTCCAGCTCAAGTGATACGCGCTCTCCCACATCTGCTATATTGTCCGTATATACTTTATAGTTATTGCTATCCTTTACCAGGACCTGCAGTACGTCCGTGGAATTTCCGGTTATCTGCAGGATATCTGAGCCTTCCTCCACATTATCTCCTGCCTTGACACTCACCTTTGAAACTTTTCCGTCATTTTTGGCATATACTGAAATATTTCCTTTGCCGTCATTTCCTGCGCTTATGCTGTCATATGCTGACTGTAGCCGGGAAAGCTGATAGGTGTGGTCTGCACCGGCAAGTTTTTTCTGCAGATCAAGCAGCTGTAAGTTCAATTTCAACTGCTGCTCTTCATATGCTGTATCCGGCTTTTCATCCTGTTTGTTATTTTCTTCTGCGCTGCTACCACCTTCAGATAAATCTTTTACCTGTTTATCGTAATCTGCGATCTTGTGCGCATAGGATTCATTCTCCGAGTCGATCTCATTTTTTGCCTCTGTTATGGCAGCTTTGCCCTCTCCGGTATCCACCACGTAAAGCAGCATCCCATTTTCTACCGTATCGTCCTGCTTCACATTGACCGATACGATCTGCCCTTCATAATCACAGGTTTCGGTTATCGTCCCTGCGTCAGATCTGCTGTAGCTCACACCGTAGTTTGCTATATCAAAGTCAGACCTTGTTACCGTATATTTGCTGTACCTTGTCGGAACCTGATCTGTAGAATTATAGTAGACCAGCTCCCCCTCTTTTAAGCCCTCTGTGACCTGTGTATAGTTTTCATCATACTCACCTGTTGTTATGATGCGTTTCTCGCGGCCGCCCTCATCATTTTTCACATAGACATATCTGGTATCGCCATCCTTATAGATGGAATCTTTTCCCACGACAAGTGCCTGATTTGCTTTTGTCTTTTCAAAATATACCGGATACATCTGTCCTGCCGTAAGAAACAGCTTTTCCCTGCTTTCCACGCACACATCCGGATAGCGGTTGTTTATCTTCGAAAGTACCAAAACCTCTGATGTATATTGAGACTCGGTGACATCATATTTTTCGCCATCGACTATCACATATTTCTTGTCATAATCGCTGTATTTGTACTCATTTATGGCTGTATCTTTTATATCCAGCACAAGGTCATCCGTATCGGAGACAATGACTATGTTCTCGTATGCCGCAGCAGACCTTCCACCTGTCAGCTTCTTAGTGTAAGTGACAAGACCGCTGTGGGCTGCCTTAAGCGTTCCATCATCAACGATCTGCTGATATAAAGCCATCTGCTCATTGATCTTTTGCACTCGGTATTCGTGAAGCTGCTTATCGTACCGTTCATTTTCCTGTTCTGTGGCAATCTGCGTATTGTAATCCTCTTCTGTGCTCTCTTTTTTCTCAATCTGTTCTGTTGAAAATTCGTCCGTATCCGCAGCCTGACTCTCCCATAATTTGATCTGCGTATCCGAGATCTGCGCGGATATCTCATATGTCTCATTCTCATGCGCCAGCGCATCCTTACATTCCTGCAACTGTTTTTTTGCCTCATCCACATCACAGACTGCAAGCACATCCCCCGCATTTACTGTATCTCCCGGCTCCACATATATCTGTGAAATATTTACATTGGCACTGTAGTAATTGCAGTAATCCCTCGGAACTGCAGTAGCCATCAGCACCTGCATAGAGCCGATCGTACCGTATTCCACAGGTCTATAGGCTTCATTTAACGCTACAGGTTCTTCAAGCTTTGGTATGCTGCTTTCTGTCATTTTTCCACAGCCGCCTGCCACAAACGATACACATATCCCCAGTACTGCAAGTTTTTTTATTGATAAAAGGTTTCTGATTTTCACTGCAAAACCACCTCATCCCCGCTTTTAAGTCCTTCTGTGATGATCCGGTAGTCTCCCACCTGATCTCCAGCACTTATCCATACCGCCTGTCTGTATCCATTCTCATCCAGTGTGTATACAAAATACCTGCCATCCTTCTCATGTACTGCGTCCTTTTGCACATACACAGCATTTTCTATAGCAGGGCGCGTCACTTCCATGGAAAATATCTGTGCATCCGATACTGCCGACATGTCCGATACCGGTTCAAAAACAACCTTTTTATCGTCCACCTCTTTTACCTTAAGTTCAAACTCTATATCAGATGCTGTTGCCGTGTATACATCACCTACATTAAAGTCATAACCTTCCGGTCTGTCAGCCTCGTAATTGCCGTTTCCGCTGATTTCTGTTATAAGATTGCTGCCCGGTTCAAAAACTCCCGCCAAAAGTGAATTGTTCATTGCTGTGATCGTGCCATCCTCGGATGCCGTAATCTGATATCTCGACAGTTTTTCCTCTGCCTCATCAAGATAAAGCTGCGCAACCTCTGTATCCTTATCAAGCTGGGCAATATCGCTTGAATAATCCTGAGTATCATCGATTTTCATAATAGCCCTGTAGTGCTCTGCCAGAAGCTTATTCTGACTGATCTGCCCGCTGTAGTCCTCAATCTTTTTCTGTATCTCCCCGGATTTAAAAGCCACCAGTATATCGCCCTTTTTCACATGATCACCCACTGCCACATTTACCTTTTCGAGCGTAAGCTCCGTGTTTGTCGCACCATAGGAAAACCTGGTATAGCCCTGCGCGCTCAGACTGATGGTAGTCTGAGGTGTGAGTGAACCGCTCTGTACCGTAACTGTCTGGTATGATATTTTCTCGTAGGAAGCTCTGTCCGTCTGTGCAAGCTCCTTTTGTGCCACCCCACATCCTGAAAATAAAATAGAGGTAATTGCAGCGGTAAGTGTCAAACGCCCTATATATTTTTTCTTTTTATTAATCATATATTTTCCACATCTTTTCCAAATAAATATGAACCTGATCTATTATCTAAAAATGTAACTCCATGTGTAAACTTTTTGTATCATGTATTGCATTTTTTATTATATAATTTCCCTTAGTCTCCATGCACACTTCTCTCTGATTCAGAATATCTGCTCCGGCTCAATCACTGTTCCGTCTATTGCATTTACAAATACCGGACACGATTCGACCTCTCCTCTTTGCAACAGCTCAAGGCTCCATGCCGGGATATAGCTGAATCTCTGTGAATCTGAGCTGTCCTTTACCCTAATATAGCCAAGTGTCAGATAACGATATTGTGTATCCGCTTCCACAATATATTTATCCGGGTGGCTTTCAAGCTCATTTCTTGCAATCTTATAAATATTTGACACCGGTAAGAGCTCCACCTTCTGCTGTTTTTTCACAATGCTTACCGGCTCTGCTATATCAAATCTATAGACACCATATTCATTTACATTGAAACTGCCTGTCTCATAACCAGGACAGTCCATAGGACAAAATTTGATATAAGCTGAATAATCAAATATATTCAGTGATTTTGAATACACTACATCATCTGCGCCAAGCGAATATTCAAGCGCATAGCCCCATATGGCTCTATGCACATCCCCCTCCTTATATACATTATCCTCAGTCTTGTTATATCCCTCCCATTCACAGTCGCTTTCTCCTGTTTTAATCATTGACTCAATTCCTATTGCCTGCATGAAGTCACCTGCTTTCTTCTTTGCCTCATCAACCGAAATATTTGCCTCGTTGTCATCGCTTACCGGCATGTCTCCAACAATAAAGTCACCGTTTAAATACCTCACCGTATCATACTCTTTCAGGGATTTTGGTCCATAGTACTGCTTCACATAGCCATCATCAAATATAGTACTCCGCTCATCAGGATCCCCATCTGAAACTCTCTTCACGCATCTGTCAAGCGGATAGCTCTGGATGCCTGATAGCACACTGTTGTCATCATCTGGCCTTGAAAACTGAAGGTGAAACCAGGTATCACCTATTTTTCCGACAAAATCATCACAGGAATCATATTCTGTGGCCTCTGTCCACACATCAGCTGCCGTTTCAAGTGCTTTTGTGCACTCAGTCTTCATATCATCCTGCCATTTCAAAATCTCATCAGAGGCATCATCCGGCAGACTGTTGTTGTCCCTGTCAAGAGTCTCAATAATCTCCTCAAGCTCCTTTTTTGTCATGTGCGCATAGTCGTAATAATAGACCTGTGAATCACCAAAATATGCCTTTATCACCTTTTCCTTTAACTCCTTGGTGCATGGTATGCGCTCCACCTCTGTGACTGACATGGTATCACATTCCGGCAATCTGACATCTGCTGTGATTTTCACCTTTTCCTCAGTGTCTCCCACATTTACTGTGAGCTCATCATTAAAGCTTGTATTTGTGTCAATATCCTTTACACTGCTTACCACATTTTGGGATTTTACCTCCGTGTCCACGCCATAATCTACCTTTTTGCCGGCACAGCCTGCGAGTGATATGAGGACAAGTGCCTCGATGAGTGTCATAATTGCTTTTTTCTTCTTTCCCATAATAGTTCTCCATAAATTTTAAAATACATCCTCGGAATTGATTATTGTGCCATCTATTGCATTTACAAGTATCACATTTTTCTTTTGTGAATCAACCAGCCGCGAAAATGACCATACAGGCACATAACTGTATTTTGCAGTTTCATTCTTATCTTTCAGCCTGAAATATGTAAGCTGCATATTGTTAAAGCTTGTGTTTATCTCAAGCTCATATTTGTCGGCATTGTTTTTTAGCTGCTCCTTAATTATCTGCTCTATATTCTTTAAAGAAAGCAGCTCCACACCGCCGGATATGCTTGTCACACTCACCGGATATTCTATAACCACATCAATTATTCCATTGTCTGTAACAGTTAGCTGAATACTGTCACCCAATGTAATGTCTTTCGTATCCTCGCGAAGCATAGAGTCACATTCTGATGAATCAAAGCTATCCTTAAAAACCTGTCCATCAATGCCTGTTCCATACGAATACACATATCCCCACAATGTGTTCCTGCGGCTCTCCCAGTTTTCATCTCCATTATTAAATCCCAGCCAGTTACAATCGCACTCTCCACGCTCAACCTGATTTGACAGTCCAAGCTTTCCCATAAAGTCCTGCACAAGTTTTTTTGACTCTGCTGCACTTCTTGTACATTCATTTCCATCAGCTCCGGCACTGTCTGTCAGATTATCCTCCTGAAATGTCTGCGAGACATTATCATAATTTTCCTCCTTGAATGAAGGTGGTCCGTAATATTTTCCATCGAGCTTAAAGACATAAGCATTTACCCAATGCTCTTCAAATGTTACCTCACAAAATGTATCTCCTTTATAGCCGGCATACTCATCACAGCTTTGTAAATCAGAAGCAATTGTATACGAGATTTTCGCATCAGTCAGTAAATCCCGATAACCTGATAAATCCTGCTCCATTTGCTGTGCCAGCTCCTGTTTTGTACTATCATCCATATCATCCCTGCTATTCATTTCATTCAGCTCCCTGGATTTTAAATCTATATAAGAATTCAATTCATCAACTGTATAATGCTCTAAATCATGATAATAATACTCTCCACCACCAAAGTACGCATCTAAAAACCTTTTCTTGTACTCTGTATCGAGCTTCACATCCTCCACTCCAACAACATGCATGGTTTCACAATCCGGCACCAGTATTTTGGCATCGATTCCCAGGGTTACATCTCCTTTTTTTGTCTGGACAGTTATATTTTCGACCCATGGCTTGTCAGTCCTTAAATCAGATACCTTAGAAGCGTTCTTTTGCTCCTTTACCTCCGTGTCCACACCATAATCCACCTTTTTGCCGGCACAGCCTGTGAGTGATGTGAGGACAAGTGCCTCGATGAGTGTCATAATTGCTGCAAATAATCTCATATTTCGTGAAGATATGTTACCCCTTTTATCCATATGTAGCTCTCCTCCCTTTTTTTCTTTCCCGGTGACTATTCAGAATAGTTATCTTCCATGTTGTTATAATGAGTATATATGTCAGTTGTAAACTTTTTGTATCATACATTGCATTTTTATTATAAAAACCCGGTCTGCACATACTTATGCAAACCGGGTCTATATCACTTCTCATGGACCGCATATACATATTCATTTTCCTGTAAAAACTGCAGCACCTCATAGCTTTCATTATTTTTTTGCTCCACTGCTGTTGTCTCGGATATCAGGTTAAGCTTTGAAAAATCTATCCCGCTGTAGTCAAAATATCCTTTGTAAGCAGACAAATCATTTTCTGCCTGTGATTCATCATCTGCATGCAAAACCTCTTTATATTCACTCATATCACTAATATCCTTCATATGTGCTTTTGCCATAATGATTGTCCCATCCTCAAGCATCCAGATTGTATGATTTTGTGTACCATCATACTTCTCAAACCTGATTATCCAGTAATATGCCGTATATGTGTTAAAGGTATTATCCGATGCCTTTTTCGCTGCTGCCTCCCACGTATACCAGTTAGAGTAGTCAGGTGAAAGATTTACAGGATAGAGCTTTTCTTCATAAAGCTTTTCTATGCTTTTTCTGCATGTGGCAACTGCCTGATAATCCTGCTCATCCATCTCATAAGAGGCGGCGTCATCTGTCGTGCTGTCCCACTGCCCGTCTATGAGCGAGAGTTTCTCTGACAATTTCAGATTGACAGATGCTTCCTTTGCCATTACAGAGCCTGAAGGCAGATAGCTTTTAGGAACCTTCGCCACATGATCATGTTCACTTTTCTGGTTTGCCTCAAGCACTATGCCAGGCACCATGATGCCTGCTATTACTATACAGATTACTGCAACAGACATTATTATTAATTTGAAGCTGTCTTTTTTCATATCTTCCTTTAAATCTTACTAATTTACCATTTTTTATATCTATATTGCGTTCAGATTACCACGGCAGCAAAATCCTCATAGTTGTTCCGCATCCGGGTTCACTTTCCACTGAAAGTACTGCATTATGGTGCTCTAAAATGATTGCCACAAGCGACATTCCGATTCCGGCACCGCCCTCTTTTCTGGCTCTTGATTTGTCTGCCATATAAAACTCATCACAAATTCTTTCTGCCTGTTCCTTAGTCATTCCGATTCCGTGATCGATTATGCAGATTTCATATGCCCTCATACATTTCCCGTCATCTGTTGATTCGGCTTCGCCTATATCCGTTTTATCTTTAAGTATATTACAAGCCATTTTGTCCACAAATTTTCCTGTAACCTCAACCTGCTGACCTTCTTCTGATGCTTTTCTTGCATTATCCATCATATTGACAAGTGCTGTAACCAGAAGTTCTCTATTCACAGTCAGCACAGTATCCTCTATCTCTGTTTCTATAGTAAGATGCCTGTTTTCGTATGCAGGCTCAACAACCTTTACCACCTCTGCACAAAGATCTGCCATATGAACCCGCGCTTTTTCAATATCATGCCGGCGCAGATATATCAGCTCAAAAAGCTTCTGCGACATGCTCTCCAGACGTTTTCCCTCCGAAAAAATATATCCAAGCGCCATCATCTGCTCCTCTCTCGGAAGCTCCAGTGAACGCATCGTGTCTGCATATCCAATAATTGACGTCATAGGGGTTTTTATCTCGTGTGTAAAATCCGCTACAAACTGCTCACGCCTGTGCACCATATCGTTAAGCTCGTCCACATGATCCGATACTGCCTGCGCCATGATATTAAATTTCTGCGCAAGAAGCCCTATCTCATCATGACTTTTTACGTTTACCCTTGTGGCATAATCCCCCTGCGCTATTTCCTCGCTGACATGGTTAAGCTTCTCGAGCGGCTTTGTCATGTACCTGCTGATAAAATACATTGCTGCCGACTCTGCAATCAATATGACTATTATTATCAGCCTGAAATAGTTTATCTGCTCATCAAGCAGTGTATACGCCTCTGATGCATCGCATTTACTTACTATCCAGAGATTTTTTTCATCTATCACACTCTGCGAAGTAACATAGATATAGTGCTTTTGGGATTCTTCTTTAATCACATAGTTTTTGTTTCCTGTTGTGAGATTTTTGAAAAGTGTATCACCTATCCTTGCATCACTTTTATCATCTGTATATACTTTTTCACCATCAAAATATATATAGAAAAATGAATCCCTTGAGCGCACACTGCTGCTTACACGGCTTCCGATCTGCGGAAGTTGCGCAGCTATTGATGATGCGGAAATGCTGCTCTTTTCTGCATTGCTGTTATCTGTATTATTGTTATCTGTATTATTGTTCGAAGTTTCAGAATTATCTGAAACTGAATTTAAAAGCTGCAAAAGCTCATACTCCACAGAGGACTGTACCAGATTATTCTGCACAATAGCATTTTTAAGCTGTGTCTGCTTCGCAAGCTCAAAATTCTTGTGTATCATGAGGTAACCCACCAGCCCCAGTCCAAGTGAAAGCAGTATTAAATTTGTGAACAATACCTTGTACCTGAATTTCATTTAGCCCTCTTTTTGTATATTACGCTTACCCATATTTAATGGTCTTTAGTTTTCTATTCTTCCAGCCTGTATCCTGCCTTAAATACGGTTTTAAGGCTGTCTCCTATATCAAGCTTTTTGCGCAGTCTCTGTATGTGAAGATCGAGAGTCCTCGACTCGACAGAGTACTCACTTCCCCATATTTCTTCATATATTTTTTCTCTGAAAAGTGTGATATTTTTATTGCGCATCAAAAGCTCAAGCAACTCAAATTCCTTTGGTGTAAGCTCTATATGCTTTCCTGCCTTTGATACATTCTGGTTTTTCGTATCGATAGCTATATCCTTAAAGGTAAGCTGCTGCTCCATCTTATTATAACGTCTTAGCACTATATTTACCCTGGCTAAAAGCTCAACAATCTCAAATGGCTTTACCATATAGTCCTCGGCACCGGACGTGAGACCTCTTAGCCTGTCATCTAAAGTGGCTTTTGCTGTGAGAAATATCACAGGTATGCCAAGCGGCTTTATGTATTCCATAAGCTCAAAGCCGTTTAACTTCGGCAGCATTACATCAAGTATTATCAGGTCAAAATTTCTCTCCTCCAGAATATCTGCTGCCTCCATACCATCAAAGGCACAGGTGCAGCTATAGCCTGCTTTCATGAGATTTAATCTGATGAGGTCCGATATCGGTTTTTCGTCTTCCACTATAAGTATTTCTATCATGATGTTCCTTCTAAAATTTTATGTTCTTTTATAAATCTTTGCATATTCTTCTTTTGCTGTCAATCCTAAGGAGCATGTATCAGCCCGGATTATGCATTGCTTTTTCTATATTAACAGATACTTGTATCTAAAATGTATCAGGCGCAAGCAATTTACATACGAAAAATCCGCCACGCGCATTCCCCGGCATGACGGATTTTCTTTAATCATATTTTCCCGTAACCTCTTATTTTTAAAAATGACATATAGTAACCCGCTTATTTAATATCAATCTGACACATCTTCATGGTGATTAGTGCCGCCTCATGACTGTCCGGTGTGACACCTGCACAGCACGATGCATCCACTGAAACCGGCACGTCCGGAAACTGTGCTTTTAGAATAAGTGCATTTGATACAACACATATATCAGTACACAATCCCACAAGCTCAATCTCATCAAAGCTGCGCTCATTCCAGTTCGGCCATCCAAAATTCGGCTTGTCGATACAATCTGCGCCTGCGACATAGAGACCATCAGCTATTTCCCAGCCCTTTGTTCCCTTTATGCAGTGCTTCACCGGAAGCTTCTTTCCTTCCGGTGTATCAAGGTAATCCTCATCATGTGTATCCCTTGTATAAATTATTTCATCACCATTTGCCCTATATTCTTTAATCTTTGCAGCAACATTTCCAACAATCGCCTGAGCTTCCTTTGTGCCAAGTGCTCCGTCTATAAAATCATTCTGCATATCTACAACTATCAATGTCTTCATATTCTGCTCCTTTTCTGTCATATATCCTGTAATTTTTTCATTATATAATAATTTTTTTTACCCCGCAACAAAACCTGTCATTTATACTAAAAAAGATGCGCAAAACTAATACTATTTTACGCATCTTTGACATATTTTATATTCTGAATAATTACATTTATTTCATGTACTCAGGTGTCACATTCCTGCCCATGCCCTCAAGCATTTCCTTGTCACTTCTGATTGTGGCACAGGCTACTGTCGTAAGCATGTTTCCTGTAATTGTGGCTGATGCTCCAGACTTGAATGCAAGCTCTCCGTCATTTGTAAGCAACGCCCTGCCTGCTCCAAGACGTATGTCAGCCTCTGGATTTATATATCTGAAAAATGACACTGTACGCAGTATATCAGGCTCACTGATATGCTCAATACCCTCAAGCGGTGTACCGGCAATCGGCATAAGCGCATTAAGCGGAATGGAATCCACTCCTACCTCTGCAAGGCTGACTGCCATATCAAGCCTGTCCTCCCAGGTCTCACCCATTCCGATGATGCCGCCTGAGCACGCATACATGCCCTCTGCCTTCACCTTTTTAAGCGTCTCAATCTTCATATCATAGGTGTGTGTGGTGCATATATTGGGGAAATTACGCTTTGAGGTCTCTATATTATGGTGATAGCTGCTGACACCTGCCTCGTGCAGTCTGTGAAGCTGCTCTGCTGAAAGAAAGCCCATTGACGCACATAAATCAATCTTGCACTCTCTGTTCATGGTCTCATATGCATGTATTGCCTTTTCAAATTCCTCACCTGTCAGTGCTTTTCCCGCTGTAACTATCGAGAAACGGTCTACACCCTCTCTCTCATTCATCCTGCAAGCCTCAAGTATCTTTTCCTCAGGTAAAAAATCATAAACCTCACAGTTTGTATGATTATGTGCCGACTGCGCACAATACTTGCAGTCCTCCGGACATTTTCCGCTTCTTCCGTTTATTATCGAGCACAAATCTACCTTGTCGCCGATAAACTTCTCCCTGATCATATCTGCGCCCTTACACAGCTCGTCTAAATCACATGTAAGGAAAAATGATAGGTCATCATCCCTTGTGATTCTTCTTCCGTCTATTATCTCCTGTGCCAGTGTTATTGGATCCATTTTAATCTCCTTCGTTTCCTGTATTTCTTTTCTCATTTAATAAGTATCATTATAATACATATCATCCGTTATAATTGTCAACTATAAATATTTCCTCGGTTAACAATGATAATAAAAAAACAGAAAAACGTCAAGATGTTTTTATATATTTAAACCAGCATAATCAAAGTTCCTGCTATGATGAGCACCAGTCCTGTAAAGGATTTAATTGTCAGCTTTTCCTTAAATACAAAATATGAAAACACGATTGACACAACTATGCTGAGCTTATCTATAGACACTACGACACTCGCAAGTCCGTCCTGCAGTGCCTTGTAATAGCAAAGCCATGAGCCGCCTGTTGCAAGTCCCGAAAGGCAGATAAAGCCAAGCTCTTTTTTCTCTATATGCTTTATGGTGTGCTGTTTTCCTGTGGCAAATACCACTATCCAAGCCATGATAAGCACCACTATCGTCCTTATCGCAGTTCCCAGATTAGAATTGATTCCCTCTATGCCGACCTTTCCCAGTATTGAGGTGAAGCTGGCAAAAACAGCAGACAGCACTGCATAAAACAACCATCCATGAGAACCCCTGGCCTTATTCTGCTCTTCCTGTGATATCTCCTTTTTGGTGATCATCATATACGTTCCAATTGCTATAAGCACCACACATACCAGCCTGAGTACGTTTATCTCCTCTTTAAAAAAGATAAATGCAAGTATAATGGTCAGTATTGTGCTTGATTTATCAATCGGCACCACTCTGTTTACATCGCCAAGCTGGAGTGCTTTAAAATAACAAAGCCATGAGGCTCCGGTAGCGACTCCTGAAAGCATCAGAAATATCCATGTCTTTGCTGACACAGCTGTGATCTGCACCTGCGCTTTAACCACAAATACCATAATCCATGAAAAAATCAAAACTACAATTGTCCTGATTGCAGTTGCTACGTTTGAATCAGTTTTTTTGATACCACACTTTGCCAGTATTGATGTTATACCCGCAAAAAATGCGGATCCAAATGCATATAATACCCACATATTTTCCTCGGTCTATGCCCCGGTCAACTCCGTTGTCCGGAGTTCGATTCCTACGATGTCTGACATTAAAAAACGCCTCTTTAAGAGAGGCATTTTTAATGAGACATCGGGGATTCGAACCCCGGACAACTTGATTAAAAGTCAAGTGCT
>OGHH01000960.1_pt1 | contig 25000 bp, 23 predicted proteins | sample 1571471 | NCBI WGS metagenome assembly OGHH01 (sample SAMEA2581936, study PRJEB24529) | metagenome | biome: Human gut stool | place: China | collected 2011
TATGATTTGTCGGCATTGGTAAAAGAGATGGTTGCCGAAGATTTGAAACTCGCCCGAAAGGAAAAGCTCCTCAATGACAACGGTTACGAAACCTTAACCCCCAGAGAGGCTTAAAGTATGAAGAAAGATGCTAAAATTTACGTGGCAGGTCATAAAGGATTGGTTGGTTCGGCGATTGTCCGCAAGCTGAAGGAAAAAGGCTATACCAATATCGTCACTCGCAGTTCCAAGGAGCTGGATTTGACTAATCAGGCCGATACGTTAGCTTTCTTTGAGGCTGAAAAACCGGATTATGTTTTTCTCGCTGCTGCAAAAGTCGGTGGTATTATGGCCAACCAGACTTATCCGGCCGAATTTATCTATCGGAATTTGATGATTGATGCCAATGTTATTCACAGCTCTTATCTCACAGGTGTTAAGAAGCTGCTAAATCTGGGATCGTCATGCATTTATCCGCGTTTGGCGCCGCAGCCGATGAAAGAAGACTGCCTACTGACCTCGGAATTGGAGAAAACAAATGAAGCTTACGCACTGGCTAAAATTGCGGCAATAAAAATGTGCCGCTACTATAATGAGCAATACGGAACCAATTATATTTCGGTGATGCCGACCAACCAATACGGTATCGGCGATAACTTTAATATGGAAACGGCTCACCTGCTGCCGATGATTATGCGGCGCTTTCATTTGGCCAAATTACTTTCCGAGAATGACTTTGAAAACATCCGTGCCGATTTGCGGAAATATAAATTGGGCTGGGGGATTGATGAGCAGATTGATTATGAAAATAATGCTTCCTTGGAAAAAGCTTTAAATCAGGTCGGAGCTTATCGTGATAAGGTTGTTCTTTGGGGCGACGGCTCAGTTTATCGTGAAATGATGAATTCGGACGATTTGGCAGACGCCTGCGTCTATCTGATGGAAAATAAAGACTATAAGGATATCGGTGAACACGTCAATATTACCAAAGGAGACGATATCCAGTTAAAAGATTTGTTTGAAATCGTTAAAGACGTTACCGGCTTTGCCGGCAGGCTGGAATATGATCCGAGTAAACCAAACGGTACACCGCGGAAAATGATGGATGCCACACGCATCAAATCTCTCGGCTGGCAACCGAAAATTCCGTTAAAACAAGGTATTCAACAATTTTATCAATGGTATCTGAAAAATGAGTTTATTTAATTTGATATCAATAAAGAAAAAAGGAAGTAAAAAATATTTGGTATTTTGTGGAATAAAAATCAAATATTCAGATAATTCTTTAAAAGAAAAAATAGCTTTTTTGGAAAAAATAGCTTCTCAGCGTCGAATTTTTATTCGAGCTAAAAAAGGACAAAATTGTAAACTATGCGAACCTTATAGCGTTATTGATGCAACAATAGGTAATGGAACATATATATCTTGTAATTCAAAAATTTCATTAGCAACTATTGGAAATTTTTGTTCAATAGGTCCTAATTTAATGTGTGGTTGGGGAATTCATCCAATAAATGGTATATCTACTTCTCCGGCGTTCTATTCTACGTTAAAGCAAAACGGAGCAACTTTCTCACTAACGAATAAAATAGAAGAAAGAAAACCGATAACAATTGGAAATGATGTATTTGTTGGTATGAATGTTTGTATTTTAGATGGCGTTACTATTGGTGATGGTGCTGTAATAGCGGCTGGGGCTGTAGTTACACAAGACGTTCCTTCTTATGCTATTGTGGGAGGTGTTCCTGCTAAAATCATTAAATATCGTTTTCCTGAAGAAACAATAAAAAAATTACTAAAAATCCAATGGTGGAATTGGAAAGAAGAAAATTTAAAAGAAGTAGAGAAAATGTTTTTTGATGTAGAGCATTTTACTCAGAGATATGAAAATAGGACAATTAAATAAAATTGGTAATATATAAATCTATTATTTTCCAAAAATGGAGACTTAATATGCTATTAAAAAAAATAAAACAGCAAAATAAAAGAAAAATTTATTTCCTAGGTGTAAAAATATTTAGCTATAAATCTTCTAAAAAAATACATGAAGAAAATAAGGTTATTTTTAATCAACCAGTTGAAATATATCCGCTGACTAAAGATAATATATTACTTAAAAATAAAGCCTCCAGAAAACGTTGTTTTGTTTTAGCAACAGGAGCAAGTATAAAAAAACAAAATTTGAAAATGTTAGCAGGTGAAGATTGTTACTCAATTTCTAATTTTTTTCTACATGAAGATATAAAAGAGATTAATCCAAAATTTCACTTTTTCGCTCCTTATCACAAACCATTAATTCTTGAAAATTATGTTGATTGGATGCGTATGGCAGATAAATATTTACCTGAAAAAACAGAGATGGTTTTATGTGATAGTAATGAATATTTGGTTAGAGAATATAATCTTTTTCCTAAAAGAAAAATCCATTATCTTCATTTTGGTTCAATAGATATCCCGGTTAATACAGATATTACTAAAAGTATAAAAGCACCACAAACAGGACCCATAATGATGTTACCTGTCATGGATTACCTAGGGTATAAAGAAATATACCTTGTAGGACAAGATATGAATAGAATAGCCAGTTATGGAGGGACGACACCTAATTTTTATTCAAAAGACCCTCGAAAAAATGCAACAAATGGAGAACAGTGGGTTGATATCATTCCAGAAATGGAGAGAACTCTTGTTATGTTTCGTCAATTTAAGGAATATGCAGATTACTTTTCTGCAAAAGGTATTGGATTTTATAATCTTTCCCCAATTTCTTGGTTATCTTTTATTGAAAAAAGAGATTTTAATACTGTTTTAAGAGGGAAGAATGAAAAGTCAGCCTAAAGTTACAATCGTAACTGTTGTTTATAATCTTATAAAAGCAGATCGTCGCAACTATTTTATAGAATGTTTAGAGTCAGTTCATAAACAAACGTATTCTAATATAGAGCACTTGGTTATAGATGGAGCATCTAATGACGGAACATTAGAAATTCTTAAAGAATATGCCAATATGGGATGGATAAAATATATTTCTGAACCGGATACCGGTATTTATAATGCTATGAATAAGGGAATTTTGAAAGCCCAGGGAAAATATATTGTATTCTTAAATTCGGATGATTTTTTTCATAATAATAAATTTGTAGGTGCAAATGTAAAAGTACTTGAAAAAAATCAGGCAGATTTTTCTTATTCAAAACATATTAATGTAAATGAAAGAGGACAGTTCCTTAGTATTAGAACAACAAGTATAGGGACTTTTTATCTTCGTATGCCGTTTTCACATCAATCAATGTTTGTAAAAAAAGACACATTAAGAGATTTTGGAGGGTTTAATGAAAGTTATAAACTAGCTGCCGACTATGAAATGATTATTAAATGTTTTTTGAAGCAGAAAAAAGGTGTCTTTTGTCCTTTAGTCGGAGTCTCTTTTAGAAACAATGGAGCTACTAGTGTTTCTAGAGAACAAAGCCTTAAAGAAACTATTCAAATAATGCAAAGTTTATTTGAGCCGACCATATCTAAAAATGACTATCGTGATTTTTTATTTAATCTAAGATGTTCACGAGACCTCTTCTATAAAATTTACCAGATGGTTTCTAAAGATGTACAAGTAGAAATGTTAAAAAGTGTATCAGAAAAATCTTTACAGAAAAAAATTGTTAAAATTGTAAAATATCCTCATTTAACATCTAAAAACAAATTAAACAGATTTATCAAAACACGTGAAGATGCCAGATATATTACATATTATTTTTGTGGAATAAAAATTTGGGTACACGATAAGAGAACAAAGAACCAGCGTCAAAACATATTAGTTATAGCAAGAGAATTTTTTGATAAAAATCAAACATGCAACGGGTCTCAGGCTTACTTATTATCTTCTTTGAAGGGACTTAGTGAATATTACAATGTTGATTTTTGTTCCTTGAGTGTCCCATATGCTGAGCAGCATATTTTTGATAGAAATTTTATTTATCCTGATTTTTGTTTAGGTTATACTAAAAAATCTCAAAATAATTTTATTAAGACAAAAAATGATACAAAAAATTTAATTAATTATTATTCATTGTATTTAAAGTTAAAATACCCTAAACACAGAAGAAAGGAAATAAAAAGAATTTTGCGCTATAAACTTTTAGGGATTAATAAGAAAAAAATATTTTCAAGCCCTTTAAGAAAGGATGAATTACAATTTATTTCTGATATCTTACGTCATAATAAATATGATGCAATAATAGTAAGTTATGTTTATTTAGCAAATGTTTTTGATTTGCCGAAAGTAAAAAACATAAAACATAAAATTATTTTAACACACGATGTAATCCATCAACGAAGAGCATTATTTTTGCAGCAAAATATACCTCTAAAAGCAATTGCTTATTGGGATAAGGAGCAAGAATTATCATACCTTGATAAGGCGAACATACTTTTAGCGATTCAAGATGCGGAAAGAAAAATATTGCAAGATATTTTTCCTGAAAAGACAGTTTTAACATTTCCAATTATTCAAAACATACAAGGTAAACATTTTCTTCCAGAAAGAGAAATAGCTTTTTTTGCAAGTAATAATGATGTAAATCGCGAAAGTTTGAAAATTTTTTTACAAAAAGTTTTTCCTTCTGTATTAAAAAAATTGCCAAATATAGTCCTCAAAGTATATGGAGGAATAAATCTAGAAGAATTTGCTTCATCTCAAGTCATTTTTGCCGGAAAAATAGCCGATATCAAAGACGGTTATGCTCAAGCACGCATAAGTATTGCTCCATTAGTTGCAGGTAGCGGTTTAAAAATTAAAGTGGTTGAATCCTTTGCTAATGCAACACCTGTTGTAGGTACATCTATTGCATTTCAGGGATTAGAAGAAGTAAACGGAATATGCGGGTTTATGGCGGATGGAGAGGAAGCAGCAGAAAGAATAACCTTGTTAATGACAGATAATGAACTTTGTCAAAAAATGTCTGATAATTGTTTGAAATTAATTTCTGACAAATTTTCAGCCGCAGCAATAATTGAACCTTTAAATCATATTTTAAATTAGTAAACAAAGGAGATTATAATGGGAATACCAGTAATTATAGCCGAAATTGGATGTAATCATAAGGGAGATATGGATATAGCTCATAGAATGATTAAATTATTAGGTACATTTAAATTACTTAATGAAAATGCTTATATTGATATTGTTAAATTCCAAAAAAGAACCAATAAAGAATTGTTGACGCCGGTAGAATACAATGCGCCTCATCCTCACCCTGAAAACAGTTATGGTGCAACCTATGGACTACATAGAGAAGCTCTTGAATTTACAGCAGAACAACATAAAATCCTGAAAAAATGGTGCGAGGAGGAGGGTGTTGTTTATTCAACGTCTACTTGGGATTTAACTGCAGCTAAAGAAATCGTATCGTTAAATCCTAAATTAATAAAAGTTCCTTCAGCATGTAATCTTGATTTTGAAATGTTAGCATATTTGCGAGATTGCTATAACGGCGAGATACATCTTTCTTTTGGTATGACGACAAAAGAAGAAGAAAAACAGATTGTAAAGTTTTTTGAAGAAAAAAATCGCGCAAAAGATTTGGTCATTTACGCTTGCACCTCAGGATATCCAGTTCCTTTTGAAGATATCTGTTTGAAAGAGATTACCAGACTTAAAGAAACTTATGGAGATAGAGTTAAAGCTATTGGCTTTTCAGGACATCATCTTGGGATAGCCGTTGATATAGCAGCTTTGGCGCTAGGTGCAACATATTTTGAACGACATTTTACACTGGATCGTACGTGGAAAGGTACAGATCATGCGGCATCATTAGAGCCTCAAGGAATGATGAAGTTAGCAAGAGATCTGCGGCAAGTATCTAAGGCATTAATGACAAAGTCTGAAGATATCTTAGATATTGAGAAAGTACAGCGCAAAAAATTAAAAAGAAAGGTCGTTGACTAATGTCTAAATTTATTTTAACTAATAATAAGTTATGGTACACAGAAATAAGCGATTGTATAAAAAAAGCGGGATTTCAGTTGTCAGGGAAATATAAAGTAGATGTTTTTCTTTCTGCTTTTAAGAAATTACATGTTGATAATTGTAATTATTATAGGTGTGAAAATGATTTTGTGGTTTCTTCAGGTACATTTATTTATAAGGAAATGTTGGGGAAAGATGCTCTCATGGCTTTATTAAATGATGCTTCTAAAATGTCTGTAACTGATTTAAGAAAAAATAGCTATGGAGCTTATGCGATCATTGTCAAAATTAAAAATAATGTTCGTATTTTTATTGATGAATCTCAAACCTATCCACTTTATTACTACAATGGAACGGATGGATATTTTTTATGTAATACATATTACCATGTACAAAAAGCTGTAAAGCAAAAAGCAATTCCATTACACTTTGCAATGCAGGCCGCATCCGCTGGACTATATGGTGAGCGTACACCATATAAAAATATATATAGGCTTCAGGATAATCAATATTTAGAAATAGATCTTGACACAGGAGTTTTTGAAAAAAAATCAGCAGTTCTAAATTTATATAACTTTTCCTTTTCAAATATGGATGAAGCGGTTACAGCTTTTGTTGATAAAATACAAAAAATATCACAGATACGTAAAAAGCTATTTAATAAACAGGCTTTATTTTGTACAGGAGGAGGGGACAGCCGATTACAGCTAGCTACACACATGATGGTAGGCGAAAAACCTCGTTTGGTTTCGATGATGTCTGCTCAATGGATATTGGCTACTAAAATAGAAGATCAAAAGATTGTAAACACAATGGGAGAAAAACTTAAATTACCGGTTGATAGATATCATGTAACTTCTCGGATTCAAGATACTTATAAAAATATAACAGAAAAAGATTACAATAAATATGGTGAATTTGCCAATTTTTATGCAAATAATAAAAAATTTCATCAACTGTTGGAGAAAGATATTAAAGCTGAATTTGTAAATTTTGGAGCTTTAGAAGTCAATGTTCGTTGGGAAGCTCTAAATAAAAATTATAAAGAAAACAGAACGTTGGAAGAATTTATTAGAGAGTTATTTATTGATGATAAGCTAGATAATATTTTAAGTAACTATGATGAGTATTATCAAATAGCCTATGAAGATTTTAAAAAAATAGCTATTGATTTGGGATTAGATATTAATTATTTATCTCCGACGGATTGTATGAACTTATTTATCAAAAGACTTTGTTTTTTTGATGTATATTTATACAATATTGCGCAATTTTCTAATTATACATTTCCTTTATTGGCTCAAAAAGAAATTTTAGATTTAACACGTTCCATTCCTTATGAATGGAAAAGAACAAGTACATTTAATTTGTATGTTATAAATAGATTAGCTCCAGAGTTACTTAGTTTTCCCTTTTTTAGCCATTGTGCACCACATATTTTTGATAGTGAAAAAATGACATTAGTTCACGCTGGTCCGCATCGTCCTCAAAAGTGGGAACCAACAAAAGAAGAAATGAAGGATATTGGGAATATTGCTGAAAATGAGATGGAGTATTTGTTTAAATGGATTTCTGAACGCTGCTTAGATTTTAAGAATTTTACAGGGTTAAATTTTAATGAAAAAAGTTTTTTTCAAATAGCTCGCCCAGTAGATGCATTATTTTTACAAAAAATGCGTCATTTTTTACAAATGAATAGTAGTAAAAATTTTTTTATATCTGTAAATGGTTTTAATATAGATAAAAAAGAGTCATATAAGACAATAACGTTATTTGGACTTACAATATATAAGCATATAAAATTTAATTATTTTCAAAAAAACGATGAAAAAAGTATTTGCGGTTTGAGAGTCAAGTATATTAGGCATCCCATTCCCTCAGGCATTGAATATATATACTGTTTGAATGATAAACAGATATTCAAAAAAGTTAAAACCAAAAGTAACAATATATATTATTTAGGTGAAAGGAAATTTTTAAAAATAAATAAAATTTAAAAATAATTCCAAATTGTCTAAAATAGTTAAGCAAGTTGTAGATAAACAGAGCTACTATAAGATAATGTAGCTTATAGATACAAATTATATTAGAGTAAATATTCAGGTAATAAAAACTAACGGTAAATGTATAGAGGAATGGTTGGATGTTGTTTTTGAAGAAGGTGATTATGAATTCTCAAAAAAAATATAAAATATGGAAATTAACCTTAATAAAAGTCAAAGATAAACAGAAATACAAAAAAATATATGTATTTGGAATACTCGTTTATAAAAAAAGAAAACAACACGAGGATAATAATATATTCTATGTTCGTAATGCTCCTCTCTATGCAGTTTATTATAATAAAACCTATTTAAATAACAAACAATAACTCCTCAAGACTTTATAACTACGTTAAAATCTATTTTAGTAAAAGGTAACAAAAAATGACAAATATCGCATTTATTCCAGTTAGAGGTGGAAGTAAGTCAATACCATTGAAAAATATTAAAATATTAAATGGTAAACCATTGGTATATTGGACTGCCAAGGCCGCTAATGACGCTAGATGTATTGATTTAGTTGTTATTGCAACAGATAGTCCAGAAATTAAAAGAGTTGTTGAAGAGTTAAATTTGGAAAAGGTTGTGGTTTATAATCGTGATAAAGAAAATGCTCAAGATACATCATCAACAGAAAGTGTAATGTTAGAATATATTAATAAATCAAATTTGAATGAAAGCGATTATTTTTTTCTGATACAAGCAACCTCTCCGTTGCTCAAAAGTCAACATATTGAAGATATGTTTAAACAGATGATTGATGCATCAGCGGATTCCTCTCTATCGTGTGTAAAGAATAAACGTTTTTATTGGAATGAATATGGACAGCCGCTGAATTATAATTGGCGAGATAGGCCTCGTCGTCAAGATTTTTCCGGGTGTTTTATGGAAAACGGGGCTTGTTATATAAATACCGTAGGAGGAGTAAAAAAGGATAGAAATAGACTTTCAGGAAAAATAGCTGTTTATGAAATGCCTGAATATACGGCAATAGAAATTGATGAACCAGATGATTTTATTATTTTAGAAAAATTAATGAAAAAATATACAGATAAAAATAGTGTAAAAATAAAACTATTTGCAACCGATGTTGACGGAACAATGACTGATACAGGAATGTATTATACAGAAAACGGGGATGAAATAAAAAAATTTAGTACTTTAGATGGTATGGGGTTTCAGCTTTTACGAGAAGCCGGAATTAAAACAGCAATTATTACATCTGAAACCACCTCTATTGTAAAACGGAGGGCCGAAAAAATAAAAGCTGACGTTCTTAAGATGGGATGTAAAAATAAAAAAGAATACGTTACTAATTTATGTAAAGAGTATAATATTTCTTTAGATGAAGTTGCTTATATTGGAGATGATATCAACGATTATGATCTTTTATCTTGTGTAGGTATTGCAGCATGTCCTGCAAATGCAGTAGCTGAAATTAAAAACTGTTCAGGAATCATCTCATTAAGCAGAGAAGGTGGACATGGGGCTATTAGAGAATTTGTAGAAGTTATATTGTCTAAATAGACGAAGGGGATGATCTATCAAAGGGGGACTTGGAGCATTTTGTCATATTTATATTTAGGTTAATTATTCCGAAAAAAGTCGCTTTCTGCTCATAGAAAATTTAATACAGTTGTAACAGCCTCGTATATCATAATAAAAACTCTAATGTTTGGTGACCCTGTTCGAGGATTTCCGACCTTGGCTGTTATGATTCTTTTCTTTGGCGGAATTCAACTGATAGCTTTGGGGATTATTGGTGAATATATCGGCAAAATTATGGCTGAAGTAAAAAACCGTCCTTTATATATTATTGAAGAGATGGTAAATTTTGATAAATAGAAAAAGCCCCTAAAACAAGGGGCTTAACCTTCATCTTAAATAAACTTATCCAGATTTTGAATATGTCTGACCGGAACTTTATACTCGCGGGCAACATCATCATCTTCAATCTCAACAATAAGCAGCTCGCTGACTGATTTTAGCGGCATGCGGGCCTTTTCATTAATATTATCCAGCATAATAGCGCTTTCACGACTGCGATAGAGCAGGGCGCTTGAACCTCCGTCATAAACAAAGCGCGGATTTTCCGGACCGCCCTGATGATATTTAATAATAATCAGGATTTCGCCGGCTGCATTCTGCAGAATATCGTATTTTCCTTCTTGTTCGGAATTATTAGCGTTAACCATAATTTACCTGCCTCAATTGTATTAAAAACATCTAAATTTGAAAAAACGATAACATATAATTATTAACAAATATACTACATTTTATTTTTTTTGCAAAATTTTCATTTTTTATGTTGACTAAGTGTTTTTTATCCTCTATATATCACCTCGTTATGTGAGTTCATCTCCGTTAACGGGCTCGTAGCTCAGTCGGTAGAGCATTTGACTTTTAATCAAAGGGTCGGCGGTTCGAACCCGCCCGAGCTCACCAATAAAAAAAGCACCTCCTTGTGAGGTGTTTTTTTATTGTATAGGAGAGCTGTTCGAACCGGGAGGCTCGAGGCCGAAGTGCAGATTTTGAACAAAGATATCGGCTTTGTGCGGCCGGAACAGGACGTGGAAATCAAAATCGACAGCTTCCCGTTCACCAAATACGGCACAATCAAAGGCAAAGTCCGTAACATCTCGGGTGATGCGATACAGGACGAAAAACTCGGTTTGGTATTTAACGCCCGGCTGACTTTGCTTGATAACAAAATAAAAGCGGACGGACAGACTATCCAGCTCAAACCCGGCATGAGCGTGACGGCGGAAATCAAAACCGGCAAACGCCGGGTGATCGAATATCTGCTCTCTCCGGTGATGAAATACTTAAACGAGAGTATGCGGGAAAGGTAGAAAATTTTATTTCCCTAGACAGAGACTGCTGCAAATATAGCGTAGAGTATTTAGCGGCTTACAAAACAAATTTTGTATTTTTCAAAATCTGAGCCGAATAATGAGCGCCGATCAGCTCATATCCCCGGAAGGCAGATTTTTCTTCAGGATATCCGGCAAAATCTGTGCAATCGGTAAGATTTCCTTTTGAATGCCGGCACTGTTTATTTTTCGTGGTTTATATCGCAAAACGGGCCTCGTTTTTCTTGACACTGTTACAACAGATATAAGCATGCAAAAATGCAAATCTATCTCAACTTTAGACGACACCGGCACAAAAAAAGAAACCTTGCTTCGGGAAGCAAGGTTTCCGCTTTTTATTTTTTGAAATTATAAAGATTTAGCCCGATATTTTTATCAAAGTTTTTTTCCAGTTCAATGCCGGGCATTGTTTCAACCACGAATTCTCCCGCTCCGCTGAGGCTGGCTGCCAGCAGATGTCCCGCCAGCGCCTGATAGTCGCGGGTTCCCAGTGTAACATGCAGGTGGATTAAATCGCCGCCGTCTTTCATGGCGATATTTCCGGTCAGGTTGGCAATTTCCATCTGTCCGTCAAACGTTTTATCAATATATTTTTTTGTGGACGGATCAAAAAAGCGCAGTGTGGCGGAATTAACCGCGCCGATGCCGTAAATGCTGCCGCTGGTAATTCCTCTGGCTTTGGCGAAAGAAGTAATGGCTGACGCCAGTTCGGAATGGTTTTTGATGCTTAAAATATAACGGCTTCCGTATTGAGCCGCCGTCCAGGTTTCACCCTCCCAGACACGAATGCCCGGTGCGGGAGAAAGAGGTTTGAAAACTAACCGGGCAATCACGGCTAACAAAACAATATTTAAGATAATCAGCGCTTTATATCCCATTGTTCGGCTCCTTGTTAAAATAATGCTGCTATTGTCATAACACAAAAATCGGTTTAACGGAAGAAATTTATTTGCCTTGTCAAAGAGAAAACAAATACCGCCGCAGCGAAGATTCTGTTGACATTCCGCTGTCGTACGGCTAACATTCCCCTCAAATAAACACTCTTTTTCGAACGGTTTGACAATGGCGCAGACAAAATCACTTTATTTAACCAAAGTCCAGCTAAAGGCGGAATTGGACCGCTGTCTCAATTGTGCCAATAAGCCCTGTATGAATGCCTGTCCGGTAAATTGCAGCCCGCAGGAATTTATCAGCCATGCCAAAAACGGCGATTTTGAACAAGCGGTCGCCACCATCACCCGGAATAATCCGATGGGGCAGACCTGCGGTTTGATTTGCCCGGATAAGTTCTGTATGAAAGCCTGCACCCGCAGCCGGATTGATTTTGCGGTTAATATTCCTAAAGTTCAGGCGACCATCCTGGAAAATTATCGCAACCCGTCTGCCGAAGCCAAAGCCATTCGTCCCAACGGGCGCAAGGTGGCCGTTATCGGTGCCGGGCCTGCCGGTCTGGCAGCCGCGGCCGAACTCGGCAAGCAGGGATATTATGTCTGCCTTTACGAGGCTTCCGATAAAATCGGCGGTGCTCTGAATATGATTCCCGATGAACGCTTGCCTTATGAAGTTATCGCCAAAGACTGGTCGTTTATTTTCAACCGTGATTTTATCACCCTTTACCTGACCACCAAAATCGGCTGTCCGTCGGACTTGTTCAGTCAGGGGTTTGACGGAGTTATTGTTGCGACCGGCGAACCGAACGTTACTGATTTGGGTATTCCCGGACAGGAATATGCCGTCAGTTATATGGAGTATCTGCATCATCCGTCAAAATATGAAACCAAGGGCAGGGTCGCCGTCATCGGCGGCGGCAATGTGGCGGCTGACTGTGCCTTTACGGCGGCTGCCAACGGAGCGGCACAGGTGGAAATGTTTGTCCGCCGGCGCTTGGCCGATATGCGCATTTCTCAGTTGGAATATTTGGAACTTCTGAAGCGTGAAATTGATATTATGTCAATGAGCAGCCCGGAAAAAATAGAAAAAACGGCTGACGGCTATTCGCTTTATATCCGCAAAAACCGTTTGACCGACGGCCATTGGCAGCCGCTTGCCAATTCAACCGTTGAACTCCCGGGCTTTTCGCTGATTGTCACTGCAATCGGCAGCCGCGCCGACCCCAAAGTGAATGATGAACGCATCATTTATGCTGGTGACTGCAAACACGGAGGCTCGACGATTGTTGAAGCTTTGGCCTCCGGACGAGATGCCGCCCGCCTGATGGAAAGCCGGCTGGTGATGGCCGCAGAATAAAAAGAAATCCCGTCAATGGCGGGATTTCTTTTATCGGAAAACTTAAGCATTCCGCCCGGCTTGATAAGCCTCTTCCATTGCCGGGCTTGATTTGATGTCGCCGATTTGCCAGGCTCCGGTACCGTAAATCACGCCTTTTTCATGCGCATCGGGCAGGCAGTCTTCGGTAAAGCCGCGGAAGGTTTCCAGCGTCTTTTCCATATTCGCACGGTTGCTGTCTGCCGCGGCAACAATAAAGTAAAAGTCTTTGCCCGCGATTTCTTCATATCTGGGAACCGTACGGTCAATCAGCGTCTTCATCTGACCGTTCATGCTGTAAAAATAAACCGGGGTTGCCATAACGATAACGTCAGCCTGTACCATCTTGTCCAGAATTTCGGCCATATCGTCGTGAAGAACGCATTTATGCGTCGTATTGCAAACGCCGCAGCCATGGCAATAGCCGATTTTCTTGTCGTTAATGAAAATCTTTTCAACCTGATGCCCGGCCTCAACGGCACCTTTGACAAACTGGTCACAGAGCGTGTCGGAATTTCCGCCTTTGCGGAAGCTGGAAGATAAAACCAATATTTTTTTAGTCATTTGTTTTGTCCTTTGTAATGTCGTTAATGGCTGCAATGCCGTTTAAAGAACGCGGATAGCCGATATACGGAAGCATCTGGGAAACGGTGTCCAGTAAAACCCGGCGGTCATTGCCGACATTCAGGTTGCCCTGAACATGGGCTCTGACCTGAGCGTCGGCGCCGCCGAGCGAGACCAGAGTTGCAAAAGTCAGCAATTCTCGGGTTTGCACGTCAAGGCCCCCGCGGGTATAATAATCACCGAAACAATTTGCGGAAAGATAATCCTGAATATGTTTCAGTCCCTGCGGCGCTGTCGCCCGCATGCCGCTGATGTGCTCTGCTCCGAAAATCAGGCTTTGAACCTCAATACCTTTTTCCAGACGATTGCCGGCATTGGTCGTGCTTTGGCTTTCCAGCGGCAGCCTGACGCCTCGCTCGGTCAGAATACGGTTGGCGAGCAGAATAAAATCATCTGCCTTGGCCAGGCCGGCGTAAGGAACCGTCTGATAAACCGTCTCTTTGGCTTCCGTCGGCGAAATGCCGTTATCCAGCGCCTCATTAAGCGTCAGTTCAAATTCTTTCGGCGACTGTGTGGCAACATGTGACGCCAGCAAAACCAGATAACGGGTTTTGGCGGGAAGCTTCCCGTGCGGAAGAACCTCTTGTTCAATGAAGTTTTTTCTGATTAAGGCCAAATCCGGATCGGTAACCGCTAAATTGTCCATTTTGTTGTCCTTTCTTTGCAAGGCAATAAATCCGCAGCCTAAAACGGCCAGAATGATTGCCGCGGTGATAAAATATTTTTTCATTATTTATACTCGGCGTCAGAAACCGGTTCTAACCAGGTCGTCTGGTTATTCGGTAGGTTGGTTTCGACTGAAATGTGGGTAAACCAGCTGTTCGGGGCCGCGCCGTGCCAGTGTTCGACGTTCAGCGGAATGCGGACGACGTCGCCTTTTTTCAAAACGCGGATTTCGCTGTTCCTCTCCTGATAACGTCCTTCGCCGCCCAGCACCAGCAGAATCTGTCCGCCGCTGTGCTTGTGCCAGTTGGTTCTGGCTCCCGGCTCAAAGGTAACATTGGCCAGGGAAGAATTCCAGGTCGTGTCGTTCGCACTGAGACGGGTCAGATAAGTCTGTCCGGTAAAAAAACGGCCGTAAGGATTGGGTTCTCCCTGTTCAAAAATCGTGTCAATCGAAGCTTTCTTCATTTCTGCTGCCTTTCCTGAGATTGAATAAGTTGCCGTTAAAAGGGCGGAGAATACCGCCAGAGTTTTCAAAGCATGTTTCATATGTTTTCTCCCTGCTTGAACGATTCTGTAATCAGCATAATCTTTAGAGCTTACTCTAGGTCAAGCACTTTTTTATCAGCTTGATAAATTTTTATGAAAAGGCTATCGTCAAAAAAAAATTTCGCATTAAAGAGCAAACCGATGAATGAAGATATATTCGCCAGACTGAACAGATCAGCTTTCCGCAGCCGCTTTAAGCTGTCGCCCGCCGATAAAGACTATGTCAGAGAAAAAGGGGTGGAGACGATTCGCCGCCATGCCGAAGATTTCGTTGCCCGTCGGCTGGCTCCGGCCGATATTCCCAATGACGGCAGGCAGACGCCGATGCGCAGCCACCCGGTCTTTGTTGCCCAGCATGCTACCGGAACCTGCTGTCGGCAATGTCTGCAAAAATGGCACCGAATAGCCCCGGGAAAAGAATTAACGGCCGAACAGCAGCGCTATGTTGTTGATATTATCCTGCACTGGATTGAAAATCAGCTGGCTCGGTAATATCCGCCAGTGTAAATTTAACGGCTTTGGCAAGCCCCACCAGCGAAACTTCGACCTGATAGCCGATTTTTCCGGCACTGAAAATAATTGTTTCAAAAGCCGAAGCGCTGATGTCAATAACCGTGGGAAACGCTTTTTTCATACCAATCGGCGAACAGCCGCCGTGAATATAGCCGGTTGTCGGCAGCAGCTCTTTGCTTTTTATCATTTCAACCGATTTTTCATGAACGCTGGCGGCGGCTTTTTTCAAATCAAGCTCTTTTCCCGCCGGCAGCATGAAAACATAATGTTGTTTGGATTTGGCAACCGTAACCAGTGTTTTGAACACCTGAGCGGGATTTTGCCCCAAAACGGCGGCCACTTCCGTTCCGCTGACGGCACCGCTGCCCTCATAGCAGTAATGGGCGTAGGGAACCTTCAGTTTGTCCAGAATCCGCATGACATTTGTTTTGCTTTCCATTTTTCTCTCCTTCGGCAGACATCATAAAATCCTTTCTTCGGTTGTCAAGACGCGGGCTGGTGATTAGTCGGCATTATGACTTTAAAAAAATGTTTTTTTTGTTATATTAGCTTTCGGTTTAATCTGATAGATGAGGTCTTTCCCGTTATGATATTTGAGATATTTCTCATTCTGGCCGCACTTGGCGGCGTTTCGATTTTGTTTCGGGGAAAGAGACTGTCGCGGCTGCTGGCTTTTTTTCTGGCAGCTGCCGGGGCGGTACTGCTGCTTAATTTTTATCAGAACTGGCAGCTCGGCTATACCGACGGTTTCACTTATGACTGGGTGTCTTCGGCTTACTATCCGGTTAAAATCAGTCTGTTTTCCTCTCCGTTGCATTATATGCAGATTTTTCCTTTTTTCGTGATTGCGGTGGCGGTTATGCTGTTTAATGTAAGCTACCCGCAGGAGGAAGATCGTTTCCGCTTTAACGGACAGATATGCCTGAATCTTGCCGCCCTGATTTTGCTGATTTGCAGCGAAAACGCCATTCAGCTTTTGGTCAGCGCCTGCCTGATTGATATCTTCGGTTTCTATATGATTAACGACAGCTCGGCGCGCCGGCGTTATATCTTTTACAATTTGCTGGCGGATATGGGGCTGTTTATGCTTTTTGCCCTCATCTGGGGCTATATCGGTTCAATCCGTCTGGCCGATTTCGTTGAATATGACCGCATGGGCGCTCATAAGGATTTGCTTTGCATTCTGCTGTTGCTGTGCCTTTTCATCAAGTCCGGCCTGTTTATGTTTCAGGCGCCGCTGATGGACTGGGCTGTCCTTGACATGAACCGGATAGCCGCACTGGCCTATCTTTCCACCCCTGTCGTCGGTTTTATCATTTTGTGCAAAACGTCGATGTTGCTGCCTCTGTCTGAATACTCCTATCCGATGCTGCACCTTTTTGCCGCTTTGTCCATCGCCTGGGGGTTGCAGGGGGCTTTGCTGAAAGACGACCTGCGGCAGAAAAGCATATACTTTAATATGATGCTCTTCGGTTTTTTATACGGCATATTCTCCGGCGGTTTCCATATCGCCGGCCCGGCATTTGCCCGGCTCTGGGTGGGCGGCTTTCTGCTTAATGCCTGTTGGGTGCTTGTTTCCGTCGGCAGTTCAAATGAAGTTTATGTTTCGGCCATGGGCGGCTTTGCCCGGAGTCTGAAACTGACGTTGGCCGTAACGCTGCTGGCATTTCTCGGACTGTTCCAAACGCTGGCGCTCGCCGGCGGAAGCCCGTATTGGACGCTGGCTTACGCTGCGGCTTTGGCTTTGAGCGGTTCCTGTGTCCTGCGACAGATTTATTTCGGACAGTCACGTGCCGATGAGCGGGTCATGGCACTGCTGAAGAATCCGAATATTGTCTATAACGGAACGATTTTTGCCCTTACGGCGGCAGTTGCGATTCAAAACCGCATTTTGCCGCCGGAGGCAGCGGCCGCCTGGGGAATTTTTCTGGTATTGCTGGCGGCCGGGCCGCTGCGTTTCTTGGCCGGGGCTTATGAGCACGAGTTTATCCAGACGGCTGACCTGTTTTCTGATTTTTACCGTGTTTTTATCATCGGCCCGGTTAAAATTCTGGGACGTGTTTTGTGGCTGACAATTGATTTTCTGCTGATTGAACGGACGATTATTAACTCGCTGTACCGTCTGGTGGCGGTGCTGATTAACGTCTTCCGCCGTATTCACGCTGACAGCCGTATCGCCTGGCCGCTTTTCATTCTGCTCGGTGCCGGCCTGGCTTACGGCTCGTATTATCTCTCGCAGGGGAATAACTGATGGAAAATACGCTGACAATCCTTTCAACGCTGATTGCGGTTCCCTTTATCGGCTTTTTCTTTGCCCTCACGGCCAAAGACGATGAAACGACAAACGGGCGCAATGTCTTCAGCGTAACGATTTTGACGCTGGTATCCAGCCTCTTTTTGCTGTGGCGCATTGCCGTCAACCTTAAAGGCGGGCAGGAGGGGCTGCAGCTTAAAGAAACGTTCCATTGGCTGCAAAATCCCCATATCGACATCGTCTTCGGCATCGACATCTTTTCCGTACTGGTCATTGCCGCCGTTCATTTTGCCGTCATCATCGGATTGGTCGGAGCCCGGCACCAGGGATATGTCCGAAAGTCAATGCATTTGATGACACTGCTTTTTCTGGGAATGTTTAACGGCTTGTTCGTTGCGGCCGACATTTATTCCTTTTATATCTTCTTTGAGGCGCTGTTGCTGCCTTTGTGGCTGTTAATCGGCATGTTCGGAGAAATCCGCCGTCAGCCGGTTATTCTGCGCTTCTTCATTTATAACTTTCTCGGCGCTTTGTTTTTGTTCATTGCGACGGCTGTGCTCTATCACCATGAAGGGCATAACCTTGCTCTGGACGCGGTCAGCCGGCTGCAGCTTAACCGGCACCTTGAACTCTGCATTTGGGGAGCAATTTTTGTTTCTTTTCTCTCCCGTATTCCGATTTGGCCGTTTCATTACTGGATTTCGGCGATTAATTCTGCCGCCCGCAATCCGCTGGTCTTCGTCATTGCCAACCTTATTCCGCTGACCGGCGTTTACGGCTTTATCCGTTTCTGTCCGCAAAGCGTTCCGGAATCAGTGGGCTATTATCTGAGCCTGCTGGAAATCATCGCCATCATCAGCATGCTCTTTATTGCGCTGATCGGCCTGATTAACAAAGACATCCAATATAAGATTTTTTCTTATGCGACGGTTTATTATATTTTGTTTTTGCTCGGGGCGCTGCTGCCGATTGACAAGATATTGCTCAATATCGGTTTTTCTCTCTTTGCCTTTATTATCATTATTGCCGCCCTTGAAGTTCTGACGACTTATATTGACGGGGAGCAGGATGACAAGTCCGTCTCCGCGCACGGCATCCTCTGCCGGGTACCGAGGCTTTCGCTGCTTTATTCTTTTCTGGTGCTGGCCGCCGTGGGTATGCCCTTGTCCTCAATGTTTCTCAACAACTTTGTCATCCTGTCGCATTTGTTCAGTTATAATATCCGCTCCGGCATATTGATAATGCTGTCAATTGTTCTGGTGGCCGGAACGCTGCTTCAGGAGCTTTATGTCTTTAAGGACAACAGCGGCATAACGCCGGATACCGCCTGCATTATGGACCTGTCCAAACGTATGTTTGTCGGACTGGCTCTGGTTTCCGGCCTGCTGGTCGTCACCTTTGTCAATCCGCTTTGGTTTATGGGAGTTTAAATGATGTTTGCCGACCATATCAGTATGCTTCCCGAATTTTTGCTTCTTTGCGGCATGTTTGTTCTGCTGCTTGCGGCCAGATTCCGGCAGAACACCACGCCGAAAACCTATTTTACCGTCAGCAAAATAGCCGTAGCCGCGGCACTGTTGGGAACGGTTGTCTTTTATAACCAAAGTTTTATGCCCGGCTGGCTTATCAACGATTCTTACACCACGCTTTTTAAAACGCTGATTTATATTGCCGCGCTGGCATCTTTTTATTTGGGATGCAAATGGTTTCTGAACAAAAACCGTTCCAGCCTGAGCTTCTATCTCACAGCGCTGTTCTCGCTGCTTTTGCTGACGCTGGCGGTTTCGGCGCAGAATCTTCTCGTTTTGTCTGCCTGCCTGACTGCCGCTTTTGTCCTGAACGCCTGTTTTATCCGCCTGCATCCTTTTGACGAGGTTTCCCGCCCGGTCCTGCGCCGCTATCTTTGGGGCTGCCTGGCGGTTGTTCTGCTCTTGGCCGCAAGCCTGCTGCTGTTTCGCCGCTTGGGCATTCCTTATGATTATGCCGGTGCCTGCACATATCTGGAACATCTGCGCCGCCCCGGCGGATTGCATTATCTGGCTGCGGTGCTGCTGATTGTTTCGCTGTTGTATATGCTGGGAATAGCTCCGTTTCATTTCTGGTATGCCGATGTGCTCGGCGGTTCTGTTTTGCCGGCAGGCACTTATCTGACCTTTATCCCGCCGCTGGCTTATCTGGCCGTGCTGGTTAATCTGCTCAGCAACGTATTTTTTCCGCTTTACGGGCAGCTCCGCCTGTTTTTGACGGGCTGTGCGGCTCTGTCGGTGATTCTGGGGGCAGTGGGTGCCAACAGTGAAACCAATCTCCGCAAGCTTTTTGCCTATGTTGCGCTGTTTAATCTGGGCATTGTCCTGATGTGTGTCTCCGAGCTGAACGACAACGGCCTTCTCAGCGGTTTTGTCTGCCTTCTGGTCTGGCTGCTGGCACAGTTCGGCGTCTATACGGTTTTTTACGCATTCAAGCGTAAAGGCGACTATCTGACGGAAACGGCAGACCTTGCCGGCCTTGCGGAAGTGCGGCCTTATATTGCCGCGGCCATGCTGATATTTATGGTCTCGCTGCTGGGAACGCCGCCGATGTTGGGCTTTTTAGGCAAACTTTCGGCAATAAATTACTTGATTATTGAGGGGAGTTATGCTTTTATAGGGTTAATTTTGGCAGCTTTGTTGCTTTTGGCCTATGCATTTTTGAATGTGATTAAGACAATTTATTTTGACGCGCGCGGCGGCAATACGTTTGACCGGGCGGATAAAGGGGTTTACATCTGCCTGATGGTAAACCTGATTCTGGTATTGATTTCAATCTTAAATCCCCGCTATCTGATGCATGACGCCGAAAACATCTTAAGCACGATTTTATAAGGATAACAAATGGAATATATCGGCGATTGGATGCTGCATGACATGGCGGAAGCCGGCAGTACCAACGATGAAGTGAAAAAATTGAGCGCAAATATCCGCGGCCAGAAAGTGGTCATCAGCGCCCGCAGCCAGACCAACGGTCGGGGACGCCGCGGCCGCGGCTGGGTGAGCCTGGACGGCAACCTGTTTTTTTCGCTCGGCGTGGAAAATGAGCTGAAAAATCTCGGTGCGCTGGTTTTTATCGCTTCGCTCAGCCTGTGGCAAACTGTCAGAAACTTGGACCCGCTGCTGAATGTCAAATTGAAATGGCCGAACGATGTACTGGTCAATGATAAAAAAATCAGCGGCATGCTGCTGGAAAAGGGAGCCGGCGACTATTGGGTCATCGGCATCGGTGTCAATCTTAAGGTTGCGCCGCTGCTGGTTAATACGCTTTATCCGGCTGTCAGCCTTGCCGAAGCGGGAATTAATGTTGAACGGCTTGATTTTCTGCGCTCTTTTATTGCTGAATTTGACAACTATTTTAATTTATGGAAGACCGAAGGCTTTGAACCGATTCGCCGCGAATGGCTGGCACATGTCAAAAGCCTTGACGAAGAAATTCTCGTCCGTCTTGAAGACGAGGAACTTGAAGGAATTTTCAGAGGCGTGGACGAACACGGCTCATTGTTATTGGAAACGTCCGGCCGCATCCGCAGGATTTACGCCGGTGATGTATTTTACCCGCAAAGGAAACAGATTGTAAATGAATGAAATTGAGAAGACGGGGCAGGCGGAGTTTGACTTTGCCGCCCCGAACCCGGCTCAGAAAGAGCCGTCAGCCCTGCCGCCTTTTTTAAGACAGGAAGGTTTTTATTTTGTCGCATTGGGCGGAGCCGAAAAAGTCGGCATGAACATGTATGCCTACATATCCGACGGCCGGATAATCGTGGTCGATGCCGGCTATGATTTTTTGAATGACGACTTCCCCGGCATGGAACTGGGGCTGGCTGATCCGGCTTGGCTGGAAAGCTATCGCGACTGCATTGACGCAATGTTTATAACCCATTCGCATGAAGACCACTTCGGCGCCATCGCCCACATCTGGCCGCGCCTGCGCTGCCCCGTCTATGCGACTGATTTCACCATCGGCCATATATTGCCGCGCCTGCGCGAATATAAGCTGGAAAACGAGGTCGAACTGATTTCCGTAAATCAGAACCCGGTTGTAAAACTGCCTGATTTTGAAGTCGAGTATGTTCCGGTCGTCCATTCGCTGCCCGAGAATTCGGCGTTGCGCATCAAAACCAAATACGGCACGGTTTTTCACGCCACGGACTGGCGCTTTGACGATTGCCATATTGATTTTATGAAAACCTCTTATGACCGCCTGAAACAGGTGGGCGAGCAGGGGGTTGACCTCTATGTCGGCGATTCGATTCATATGGCTCACCCGGTGGAGCAGCCTTCCGAAATGGTAATCCGCGAAAGCCTGATTGAGCTGTTGCCGAAGTTTAAGAATACGCTGGTTGCCACTTGTTTTGCCTCTAATGTTGCCCGGATGGAAAGCCTGCTGATTGCCGCGCATGCTGCCGGACGCACGCCGGTTATAGCCGGCATGAGCCTGATTCAGAATATGAATATAGCCAAAGAATGCGGCATTCTGAAAGATGTTCCGCATTATGTTGAAGCCAAACAGGCCATAGATATCCCTCTTGATAAAATGCTTTACATCTGCGCCGGTTCGCAGGGAAACTACCGTAGCGGGCTGACCCGGATTGTCAACGGCGAAAACAAGGACATCAAACTCGGCAAAGGTGATGCCATTATCTTTTCGTCGCAGATTATTCCCGGCAACGAGGAAAAAATCGAACGTATGCAGGAAAAACTGCGCGATGCCGGAGTGGAGGTTATTTCTTCCGAGGAATATCTGGTCCACACGTCCGGCCATGGCTGCAAAGATGACATTCGCCGTATGTTTGAAATGATTAAGCCGAAAATCGTCATCCCCGTACACGGAGACAAACGCGCCATCCGCCAGCAGAAACGCTTTATCGAAGAGCTGGACTGCGGCGTCAGCCAGGTGTTGGTGGTTCGTGACGGTGATGTCGTCAATGTTAAATCGTCCCATGCCGAAATTGTCGGCGAAGTTCCCACCGATGAATTGGGGGTTGACCGCAAAAAGGTCATCAGCCTGGGTTCTCAGCTGGTTAAAAACCGCCGCCGCATAGCCTACAATTGCAGCCTGTTCATTACCGCGGTGCTCGCTGAAGACTGGTCGGTTGAAGATTTGCAGATAACCTCCATCGACATCCTTGAAGAAAACGATTTTGCCGCTTTGGCCGATGAAATCAAGGCCGATATGCTGAAAGCGATTCCGGCGGAAGCGGTCAAGGTTTCTTACCGCGCTCAGGCGGTGAAGGAATATATTGCCGCAAAGATCAGGAAGCGGATATTCAATGCCACCGGCATCAAACCGGTTACTTTTATCCATTTTTATAAACGTTCCCGTGACGGTGAAGCCGATTTTGTCGCCGCAGACACATCCGTGAACTGCGAAACGGCGCAAATACTTTATGATTCGGATAAATAGGGGAAGGGGTACGCTGCCCGGGCGTCCGGCTATCCGAAACGTCTATGCTAGGTGGAAAAAAGAAAAAACACCCCTGATACGGTATTGACTTATAGTGCGTAATATGCTAAGTTAAGAACAGACAAGGTTCAGTTATAACGAGGTGTATTATGAGAAAGGTAGTCGCGATAGGATTATCGGGGCTTGTCGTCTGCAGTTTTGCAGGGGCAGGCTATTCGAGCTTAACCCCGGGAGCCGCAGAGCTCTCTCATCAATACACGCACCTCATAGAAACCAATCAAAGCCAAACCTTTGAATCGTTGTCTCAGTCCGCTCTGCTTGCGGAGCGGACTGTCTCAGTTTCCCGCGGTGTTAAAGTTGCATCGGTCAGCTTTATAGCCGGAGGCAAACAGCTTGATTTCGGCAATGTAGATTTTGAAGATCCGACAATAGAACTATGCAAAAAAGAAGGCTATACCCAAACCTCCTGCCCGTCAGGGCAAAATCCGGGAACTTATTGCCCTTACAGCCGTACCTATTTCGACAAATGCTGTGACAGCCGCTATAAATATGAAAAAAGCGCCTGCACTTATCCCAATACCATCAGTGGAGACAGCTGCGGCGGCCGTTTTATGTGCTACTGTGACCGCAGCTTATATCCGGTAGAAAGCTGCGCTTCGCCGAAAGTGACAACCAATGACAGCTGCACGGAAGAAGGCAAAAGATATTATTCCGGCTGCGTCTGCCCGAGCAACTATAACCAAACCTGTGACGGACAAAACCAGCAGGGCGTCGGCGAAGGCTGCAACGACAACGGAACGGTAAAATATACCTCCTGCCAGTGTAAAGCCGGCTACAGTATGACCTGCACGGACATCGGTCCGGTTACGCCGAGCGACTATTGTCTGATGAACGGCATCAAATACTACAACAATTGCAAAACCTGCGAAAACAAATGCACGCTGGACAGCTGTCCGGCGGGAGTTAGCTGCACGCAGGAAGAATGTTCCGGCAAATATTGCGCTGTCGGCTGCGCCGTTGATTATAAAGACTTGGACAATTACTGGTGCAACGGTGCCTTACGGTGCTGGTTTAAATAAAACGGCAAAATTTAAAGAACAACAGACTAAGGAGAAAGACGATGAACAAGAAGTGTAAGATATGGATAGGAGCAATGCTGTTCATGACAGCTTTCTCCGTCAGTACATCCCGGGCACAAACTTGTATCCAGCCGCCGTCTTGTGACACTCTGGGATATACCATGACGGCGGACCAATGCGGTGATGCGGTCAAGTTTTTGAAATGCCCGCTTGACCAAAGCAAAATGTTCTGCCTGACTCAGGAAGAAATAGACGGCAATGCCGTCGGTCATGTCGGGGACATTCTCTATTCCGATAAAACTTTTTCAACCGAACTGATTAAAAGCAAAACGCCGATAGGTGTTGTTTTTGACGAAGCCAATCACTTGGCTGTTTCGCTTGACCAAACACAACTGACTTGGGGCGGATACGGTAAGGATATTCCTGCTTTGGGGAATTGTTCGGACGGCCTGACCTGTTCAACGAACGGCAAACAGAATACCGAAGCGATTATTAATTATGGCAAAGCGAACAGTGTAAGTTATCCGGCTGCGGAATATTGCGTTGCTTATAAACCGAGTACCGTCTATCAGGATGAAACTTGGTATGCGGCAGGAGCATGGTTCTTGCCGAGCGTGAAAGAGCTGAACACTTTATATGCCAACAAAGCTGCGGTAAATGCTGCGTTAACCAAAGTGAATGCAACCACGTTGGGGAACGAATATTACTGGTCCTCTACTGAGTACGACTACTACTATGCGTGGCTATTGCGTATGAGTGAC
>OGHH01000961.1_pt1 | contig 24997 bp, 20 predicted proteins | sample 1571471 | NCBI WGS metagenome assembly OGHH01 (sample SAMEA2581936, study PRJEB24529) | metagenome | biome: Human gut stool | place: China | collected 2011
CGGCGACACCCGCGACGTGCTGCTGCTCGACGTGACCCCGCTTACCCTCGGCATTGAGACCCTGGGCGGCGTGATGACCCCGATGATCAAGCGCAACACCACGATCCCGACAAAGCACTCTCAGGTGTTCTCTACTGCCGAAGACAATCAGCCTGCCGTAACCATTAAGGTTTATCAGGGTGAGCGTGAAATGGCAGCTGACAACAAACTGCTTGGCGAATTCAACCTTGAAGGCATCGCTCCGGCTCCGAGAGGACTGCCGCAGATCGAAGTGACATTCGATATCGACGCCAACGGTATTCTCCATGTTTCTGCTAAGGACAAGGCAACAGGCAAGGAAAACCAGATCACGATTAAGGCTAACTCCGGTTTGAGCGACGCCGACGTCGAAAGAATGGTTGCCGATGCTGAAGCCAACAAGGAAGAAGACCGCCGCCGTGCCGAACTGGCTCAGGCTCGCAACACAGCCGAATCCAGCATCCATCAGGTTCGTAAGACCCTGAAGGACCTCGGTGAAAAGGTTGACGGCGCTGACCGCGCTGCCTGCGAAACAGCGATTAACGACCTTGAAGAAGCCGTTAAGGGCGAAGACAAGGATCTGATCACAAAACGTACTGACGCTTTGATGACTGCTGCTCAGAAGATCGGCGAAAAGCTGAATCAGCAGCAGGCACAGGCGGGTGCTCAGCAGGAAGCTCCGAAGTCTCAGAAGAAAGATGACGATGTCGTCGATGCCGACTTCAAAGAAGTCTAATTCTGAAACTTGTTAGACTGTAGCTAACGACAATGAGGCCGCTTCCGTAAGGTTGCGGCCTCATGGCGTAGATAAAGAGACGAAAATAAGGGTTTTTACCCTATAACCGAATTCCGTAAAGAATGGCTGACGAAGTAGATTTTGATTATTACGAGGTACTGGGAGTCTCCCGTACTGCTACTCAGGAAGAGATTAAGAAAGGTTATCGCCGTATGGCGATGAAGTATCACCCTGACCGCAATAAAGGGGACAAGCATGCCGAAGAAAAATTCAAACAAGTAGGCGAAGCCTATGAAGTGCTGAAGGATGAGCAGAAGCGCGCGGCTTATGACCGTTACGGCCGTTCTGCGTTCAACGGCGGAGCCGGAGGCCCCGGTGCCGGCGGATTCGGGGGGTTCGGAGGTTTTGATGCTTCTCAGTTCGGCGACATGGGCGATATTTTCTCCGAGATTTTCGGCGGAGGACACGCCCGCAGCTCCGGACAGAATAAGCAGATGTTCCGCGGTGAAGATCTGATTTATGACCTCGATATCACGCTTGAACAAGCCGCAGAAGGCTACAAGACAAAGATTAAGGTTCCCTCCTGGAGCAAGTGCACAGCCTGCGGCGGATCCGGTGCAGAAAAGGGCACGAAGGTAGAAACCTGCCCGACCTGTCACGGCAGCGGTTATGTCCGCGCCGGCGCCGGCTTCTTCCAGATTCAGCAGACCTGTCCGCGCTGCCACGGAACCGGCAAGTACATTCCTCATCCCTGCCACAAGTGCCACGGCACCGGTATGCAGGAAGAGAAGAAAGAACTCGAGATTACGATTCCCGCCGGTGTGGATGACGGCAACCGTATGCGTATTCCCGACCGCGGATCGCCCGGACAAAACGGCGGCCCCGCAGGCGATCTTTACATTCGCATTCGCATCAAGCCCCATGACATCTTTGAACGTGACGGGCAGGATCTGCACATGGAGATGCCCATGAGTTTTGTGACGGCGGCGCTCGGAGGTGAACTCGAAGTCCCGACGTTAACGGGCAAAGCCACATTGCGCATTCCCGAGGGGACTCAGTCCGGAAAGACCTTCCGCTTGAGAGGCCACGGCATCCGTAGTGTTCGCAATGCTGAGAAGGGCGACCTGTACGTTCATACCACTGTGGAGATTCCGGTAAATATGACGACTGAACAGAAGGACATCCTGAGACAGTTCGATGCGTCGATCAATCACAGCAAGAAAGATCATCACGCGCCGGAAAGAAAAAGTTTCTTCGAAAAGCTCGGCAAGCTCTTCAAGTAATTCGTCTCCAAGTTAGCAATACCATCCCGATTTTGATCAAAGCGTTGAAGTCGGGATTTTTTTATCTTTGACGTTAAATATTGTGAAAAAGGATTGCAGTTTAAATTAGATTCAGAATAGCCTAATTATGGGTAAAGTAGCGCGCTAAATGTCTAAAGCCGTTGTTGATCGATTTCCGGCTCAAGAGCAAGGTTTAGGCAACTTTTCCGTTTTTGTAGACTTTAGGACAAATACCGTGACGCATGATTTTGCTTATGCGGAGGCCTTTGTTTGAGGTATTCTCACATTTGTCGACGAAAAAAAATACAAACACATCATGCTGAAACGAACAACCCTCAGCCTTATATGCGTTTTAGGCCTCATATCCTGTTTAACCGCATGTAACGATAAAGAAGCATCCAAGAAGAATGTTCAAGCAGTTAAAGTAACGACGCTCAAAGCCGAGCCCACGACTCAGCCATACGTGGCCGAAGTCTTCGGACAGACGGAAGGCTCAAAAGCGGTGATTGTTTACCCTCAGGTGACCGGTCCCGTGCTGCAGCGACACTATGCAGAAGGACAAAACGTAAAGCAGGGCGATGTGTTGTTTACGATTGATCCTGCGCCCTTTGATGCTGCCAATCAGAGCGCGGAAGCCTCGGTTGTTCAGGCACAGGTAGAACTGCGTCAGGCAGAACGGGAAGCTAAGCGATTCGCATCTTTGCGCAAGGTCAATGCGGTCAGCGAGAAAGAATATTCCGACCGCATTAGCACCCTGGAATCTTGTAAGGCAAACCTGGCGGCAGCAAAAGCTAAAGCACTGCAGACCAAAATTCAGCTTGATTACACTTCCGTCAAAGCTCCTGTGAGTGGAATCGCCGGAAGGTCTTTAATCAATCCCGGAACACTGGTAACGGCCAACAATTCGGCCTTAACCGACATTACTCAGGACGACCAGCTCAAAGCCCGCTTTTCTCTAAGCGATAACGATCTCCACGGCTTTACGATTACTGAAGACTCTCCTGTGAAGGTCGTGCATGAGAAAACCGGCGTAGAAGTTCCTGCACGCATCAACTTTGCCGCCACTCAAATCGATCCTCAGACAGGAACTCGTTCGCTGAGTGTCGAGATCGAACGTTCTTCTGAGCTTCTTCCGGGACAATACGTCACGATTCGTTTAACGCTCGGAACGCAAAAGGGCGTTTATCTGATTCCTCAATCAGCGGTGCGCCAGCTGCCCGACGGAACTTACAGCGTCTATTTATACAAAGACGGTGTCGCGAGGGCTCAGTCTGTGACGGTGGGTCGCTGGTCAGGCAAAGATTGGATTATCACCTCCGGCCTTAAATCCGGAGATCTTGTGATCATTGATCAGATCCAGAAACTCAGAGACAAGGCCAAGGTGGCCTTAAACCAAGACAAGAAAACCGCTTCAAAGCCGACTGAAAAATAACTTGCGATAGGTGAACCGAAATGCTTTCTCAATTCTGTATTCGGCGGCCGATTTTCGCATCTGTCATGTCGATTTTGATCGTGATTGCGGGTCTGCTCGCAGGACGTGTCCTGCCGATGGGCCAGTACCCTGATATCACGCCGCCGGTTGTATTCGTCTCGACTTCTTATGAAGGCGCAGACGCTCAGACTCTGGCTAAGACCGTAGCAGCTCCGATTGAGGATCAGCTCTCGGGCGTTGAAGGTCTGCTTTATTACGAAACCTCTATTCGTTCAAACGGAGTGGTTCGTATTACCTGTACTTTTGAAGTCGGTACCAATCCGAATGACGCGATGCTGGAAATCAACAACCGCGTGCGTTCTGCTGAAAGACGACTTCCCGAGAGCGTTCGCCAGAACGGTGTGAACGTCCGTAAGCGCAGTGAAGAAACACTGATGATTGTGCCGTTTTATTCTCCGAACGGTACGTTAAAGCCGATTCAGCTGGCCGACTATGTGAACCTCAACGTGGTGGATGCGATCAAACGCGTTCCCGGCGTCGGTGACGCAGACGTGTTCGGTAACGCACAAAGCGCAATGCGTATCTGGCTGAACCCGAAAAAAATGGCTCAGCTCGGCATTACGGCGATCGATGTTCGTAAAGCGATCGAAGAACAGAACCATCAGTACGCCGCCGGCAAGGTCGGCACTTCTCCGACGACGGACGATCAGCAGCTGGTTTACACAATCCGCACAAAAGGCCAATTGCTGACGCCGGAGGAGTTCGGCAATATCACGGTCCGTTCACGAGGCGCTGACGGCATTGTTCGCATTCACGACATTGCCCGTGTCGAAGTCGGAAATCGCAGTTATGAGGCATACAACCAATTAAACGATGTTCCGAGCGTTACGTTTGCTGTTTACCTGCAGACGGGCGCTAACGCGATGCAGACAGCGGTGGATGTCAGAAAGCGTCTTCAGGAGCTCTCAAAGAACTTCCCAGACGACATCGCCTATGTGATTACGGACGATAACTCAAGATTCGTTGAGGCCGCTTTGAATGAGGTTGTGCAGACTTTGCTGGAAGCCGGTCTCCTTGTGCTGTTGGTCGTATATCTCTTCCTGCAGAATTGGCGCGCGACGCTGATCCCGATGCTTGCCGTGCCTGTTTCACTGATTGGTACATTGGCCGGTTTGTGGGCGCTGAATTTCTCGCTGAATACGCTGACGCTTTTTGCGATGACGCTGGCTATCGGTATCGTGGTGGACGATGCGATTGTAGTGCTGGAAAACGTCGAACGTATTATGGAGACGGAAAAGCTCAACGCGTTCCAAGCCTCTCAGAAAGCCATGAAGGAAGTGGCGGGAGCTTTGGTTGCCATTGTGCTGGTGCTGAGTACGGTATTTACGCCGGTAGCGTTCTTAGGCGGTATTGCCGGCGAGCTGTATCGTCAGTTCGCTGTAACCATCGGTGTTTCCGTGGTGTTATCCGGTTTCGTAGCTCTGACGCTGACACCGGCCTTGTGCGCGATTTTGCTCAGACATAAGAGCAAACCATTCAAGATCTTTCAGCTCTTTAACGACGGCTTTGAGCGTTTCAAACTGAACTACATCAAAGGTGTGTCCTTTAATCTTCGTCATCGCTGGTTTACAGCCGCGATTCTCGTCGCCGTCACTGTCGGATGCTGGGAATTCCTTCAGATCGTTCCGACGTCTTTCGTTCCTCGCGAAGACCAAGGCATTCTGCGTGTTGCGATCCAGCTGCCGGAAGGCGCGACATTGAACCGAACCGGTGTGGTGGTGACAGACTTAAGCCGAGAGATTCGCAAGATACCTGAGGTTGAGAACGTTACAGCTCTTGTGGCTAACGATACGATCGCAAACGATACGAAATCCAATGCCGCTTCCTTGATTGTTCAGCTAAAGCCCTGGGATCAGAGAACCCGCAGTGCTGAGACGGTTCGCCGTCAGCTTCAGACCTTGGTGAACGCCCGTACAGATGCAGTAGGCCAAGCCGTGAACCCTGCGCCAATTCGAGGCTTAGGTCGTGCGGGCGGATTGGACTTCTATATTCAATCCAGAGAATCGGATAACCCGCTTGAACTGCAGCAGGTGGCCGAAGATTTCCGTCAGCGTTTGGTCTCGAAACCTGAAATCAGCTCTGCTCGTTCGATGATTCAGGCTGATGCTCCTCAGCTTTATCTTACGGTTGATGAGGCGAAGGCTCTGGCGATGGGCGTCGCGATTTCAGACGTCTATGACACGCTCGGATACTTTATGGGTGGTAAGTACGTCAATGACTTTACACGCATCGGAAAAATCTTCCGCGTGATTATTCAAGCCGATGCGCCGTACCGCATGACACCGGAATCCTTAGGCGAGCTGTACGTTCGTTCGGATACCGGCAAGATGGTACCGCTCTCCACATTGGCCCATGTGGAACGTACTTCCGGTCCGGAATCCCTGAAGCGCGAAAACGGCTTCCTGGCTGCGTCTATGAACGTGAATGCCGCGCAAGGCTATTCCACCGGCGACGTTATTCGCGCCGTGGACGCCGAGAGCCAGTATCTGCCTAGCGGCTACTACGTGGATTGGACGGGTCAAGCCTTCCATGAAAAACGTATCGGAAGTTCGTCTGCTGCTGCATTTGCTTTCGGTCTGATTATCGTGTTCCTGATTCTGGCCGCACAGTTCGAACGCTGGTCGCTTCCGATTGCCGTTGTGATGGCTGTGCCTTATTCGGTATTGGGCGCACTTGTAGCGACGTATTTCCGCGGCTTCTCGAACGATATTTACTTCCAGATCGGCTTTTTAGTGTTGATCGGTTTGACGGCTAAGAACGCCATTTTGATTGTGGAGTTTGCGGCCCAGAAAATGGAAGAAGGGACGGAAGCCAGACAGGCAGCGCTTGAGGCAGCAAAACTGCGTCTTCGTCCCATTGTGATGACCTCAATGGCATTTATTTTGGGCGTTATTCCGCTCGCAACAGCGACCGGCGCGGGTGCCGCAGCTCGTCAGTCCATGGGTACAGGTGTTTTGGGCGGCATGCTGGCAGCCACGTTCATCACAACTTTCTTTATTCCAGTCTTCTTTACGTGGTTTGTTTCGAAGAAGATTAAGGCTCGTCGATGATTGATTAGGAGACAGCTGCCCGGTTTTTTAAGAAAAGGGCAGCTGCTTTTGATTCTTAAAAGTTCACCCAGTTCCTTTACCAAAGCAGGAAATTTTTGTACTCCAAATTGACAAAATCAACGATTCTTAAGAATTTTTTTACTTGTTCGGAAGGCTTTTTTGAATGGATAACACCAAAAGGCAGTGTTTCGTTGATGTCTAAAGGGACGGCTTTGATTAAGGGGTGTGAGAATACCCAGGATTCGGTTGCGAGAAGGAAATAATTTGAACTTCCACAACGATTCAGAACATCCATCGTTAAAAAATCATAGTATTCCTTTTCAATCCTTTCGTCATGGATAAAAATTTCTTTAACTTTGTCGTAGCCTCGCATCCAGTCATCAGATCTTAATAAGAGTTTATACCCCCCCCGATAACTTGTAGCCTGAACCACTTCATCGATTGATATTTTTTCTTTTTGAGCAAGCCGATGGTTTGAAGACATACAGATACTGAGTTGTAGGTCTCTTAGTTTTAGTGCACTACAGTTTCTTTTCGCTAAAAAGTCCTCATCGTAAGTAGCGACGACAATGTCGACTTGGCCCTCGTTTCCTAAGTGTGTCAGCATGTTCCAAACAACGACTTTTTCATTTTCAAAAGGCACAAGCTGAATTCTTAACTCCGGATATTGCTTAGAAGCGATTGGCCAAACTTGTCCTAAAAATTTAGTAGGTGTTAGAGGAGATAAAGCAATTCGGACAAGATTTCCTTCGTTTTTTTCAATTTTTTTTGCTCTTTTAATGGACTCTTTAGAAAAAGATAAAAGGTACTTAGCGTCTTTATAGATGGATTTTCCTGCCGGAGTTAATCGCATGCCTGCAGGACTTCTATCAAATAGCTTAACTCCAAGTCTTTCCTCAAAAGTTGTGATTTGTTTAAAGACGGCCTGAGGACTTTTTCCAAGATGTAGCCCTGCTTGCGAAAAGCTTCCGGATTCCGCAACAGAAATGAATATTGGTAAATTGGAATCTAACATTTAATCTATAACGTATTATTTAAATTATTAAAATATCAACAAATAATATTTATAAAGAAATTAAATTAAATTTACTTCTCATTTATATTATTAATTTTTAAATTTATTAAAGAATGATAGCATCAGGAATCTAGATTTTGCTAATGGAATAAGATTCAATAAAAACAAATAGTTATATTTTCAAATAAATTTAAACGAAAATATTTAAACATATTAACCAAATAGTTTAAATAGACGTTATTTTTAATATTTTTATAAGCATTTCTCCTCTTGTGGTTATTTACAAAATGTTAAAAACTAAAAATAGAGGTTTTACATCGGTGCTCAATAAAAGTGAGGAGCAATTTTATTTGAGCAAGACCTTAAATTCCATTTTTATGGAAACCTTAGGAGAAATGTAATGAATAAAGCATTTAAGTCAATTTGGAGTGATGCAAGGCAATCTTTTGTCACGACCAGTGAGATTCAATGTTCTCACGGCAAAAGATCAAAGACATCAGTAAGTCTTGGTGTTGCAGCAGTACTTTTAGCGGCTGGAGGTTTAGCTTCTGCAGCTTACGTAGAGACCGGTGTACTGGGTGACAAGGCATCCTGGGAGACTGCTGAATATAACTATAACTGGGGCTTAGGCGCAATGAATGCATCTTCCGCTTACGCTCTTGGTTTTTACGGACAAAACACAACAACCGGTGTGATGGATTCGGGAGCTTGGTTAGGTAACCCTGATTTAGATTCTCCGCGCATTACGGCTACGCACGTAACAGGAGTATATGGTTCCACGGGAAATCGTTATCCTCAAAGTATATACGCAACCATACAAAAAGGAGTTACGCCAACAGCCGGAGAGGGACAGCCTTTCACCGAAGGTGAGGAATTTGATGTAAAAGGGGATTACACATTAGGGTTAAACGACGCTCATGGTACTCAAGTTACAGGGGTGATTGGCGCTGAGAGAAACGGAGAGTACGGCCATGGTGTTGCCTTTAAGGCGGATGTAGTCGTCGGGAACACGGGGGCAACCGACAACAATAATTACGGTCCATTCCAGGATTATAACTATTACTTTAAAGGGTATAAGGCCTTAGCGGATGCGGTTAATGCCGGTAACGGAGAATATCGTGGAGGTATGGTTAATAACTCTTATGGAACTAACACTAAAATCTATAGTTCAGGAGGACATAGACTTACGCCAGATGAGATGTCGGACTTGTTAGCCGGCAACGGAAGTTATGAGAGAGCTGCTGCGGCATACTCTGTGACCTTCTCCGGTGACTATAGTTTTTTGGGCTTAGATGATGTACCAGGCGCAGACCAGTACTCGGCTAACCCATCCGCATTTGAGTGGGAGTATATGTACTTCAAGCTCAAATATGGAGATAAACCCAGCTTTTTGGATGGCGCTTATGATGCCGTGAAGGGAACGAATGTAATTCTATCCTGGGCCGCTGGTAACCAGGATCGAGGAACTCCTTATTTGAAGGGCTTATATCCGTATTTCCATCCCGAAGCAGAAAAAAATTGGTTGAATGCCGTGGGTGTCATGCAGACCCGTGGTGATAATGACCAGTACATGCAAGCTACTTATTGCAAGGCAGGTCTTGCTAAATGGTGGTCAATGGCCGGTCCGACTGCGTATCCGGGTATAGGAACTACGTATGTTACAAACCAATTGGAGGACGGAAGAGTCACAACTACAGGATTCAACGGCACTTCGGCCTCTGATCCCCAAATTTCGGGTGCCTTTACGGTTCTTCAGTCCCGTTATCCGAGCATGACTGCGATACAAGTTAAAGACGTCATGTATACAACAGCAAGCCATATCGGAGCAAATGGTCAGCCTTTTACTAATTGGACAGCCGCAGAAGGCACGCCTGATGTTATTTATGGCTGGGGTATGCCTGATCTTGAAAAGGGAATGTATGGTCCTGGCCAGTTCTTAGATCATTTTGAATATCGTTTGGCAGAACCGCTTGATGTTTGGAGCAATGATATCACTGAGGCCGGCCTCCAGCAGAGGGAAAAAGAAGACAAAGCCTGGATGGCCGCGACTAAGAATGGGACAGACCCCGACGCAGGCGGAGAGTACACGCTTGGGGATGATATCGTTGTTTTAGACGGAAATCTCGACTTCTACGATAACGCTGTCAGCCCCGAGCAGGCAAAGAAATGGAGAGCAGAGTATTACGCTGCTAGAGCAGCTTATATCCAGAATAAAATCGACAATAACCTTTACAAGGGCGCTTTGATTAAATCTGGTCAGGGCACTTTGGTTATGACGGGTAACAATAGTTATACCGGTGGTACAGAGGTTAAAGAAGGTTCATTATTCGGTTTCACGGAATCCTTTGGCTCTGCAGACGTGAATGTTAATGGAGGTACATTTGGTATATTGGCTACTTTCAACGACAACTTTACCCAGAAGGGACAGCTCAACTCTCTCGTTGGAGTTGCAAGAGCTCCTGTACAGAAAGCGAATGTCGTAGTCAATAACGGTGGTACGTATGCAATTGTTGCGGATCAAGATGTCCAAGTTGGCAACCTAACTTTTAATCCTGGTTCCAAGGTTACCGTTACATCTTTGACCGATAACGCGTTTGAAAAGGCTTACGACGGCATTGATCAAGTCGGAACCGTTACGGCTGACAAGATTGAAGGCTTCAACGAAAACGCTGTTGTGACTCCTGACTTTGCCTTAGTTGACCATACCGTAACGCTTGACGGAAATACCCTTACAGGGGTCCTGACCAAGAACGATAAGACTTTAGCTGACTACGCAGCTAACAGCAATGGCGTAGCAGTAGCGAATGCTTTGATGGCCGACGATGCGCTTCTGGCTGGTTTGACTGATGCGACTAAGGATGAGGCAAGAAATACGCTCAACTCTTTAGGTAATGACATTCATGTGACAGCCAATGCAATGACGATCGCTAATGGTCAGTCGCTGGTTCGTGCAATTAAGGATCAGGCAATTGGAATTGACGGAGCTGCTCGTGTAGCAGATGTCGATGGCGGACGTGCTCGCCTGTGGCTCTCTGCTGTTGGCAATTGGTCCAAGATGGATCGTGCCGGAGCCTCTAAGTTGAAAGCTGACTTCTACACAGGATTGGTTGGCTTAGAAGCTGACATCAATGCCAATAATAAAGTTGGGATCTTCTTCGGTGCAGGTAAAACAAAGTTCAAAGGCGGTCATGACGGAAAGATTGACTCCGACGATCTCCATTTTGGCATCTACGGTCAGTCCAAGTTTGAGCCGGTGCGTTTGAATTACGGTTTTGCTTATACACATCAGGACCGCGATGCAAACAGCGCTCTCTTCTATAAGAACCAAGCTTTCGCGGCCTCTCCGAGCTACAACGCCAAACTTGCTCAGATCTTCGGCGAAGTTGCATACACCGGACTGAATTTTGGTACCGTCAATGTTGAACCGTATGTTGGTTTAGCTTGGATGCATCTCTCTGCCGACGACTTCAGCAATGACTACGTAGGCGGTAAGGTCCGTACTAAGTTTGATAGTCAGAACCTTGCTGTCTCGAATCTTGGTGCTCGCGTCAAGGTTCCGTTTGAAGTGGGTCCGGCTAAGTTCAAAGCAGTTGCAGACGTGAATTGGACACAGTACATGGGCGATACCCGTGGTAAATCCACGCTTAAGTTCGGCAACGGAGCTTCGGCGAAGATTAAGAGTGAAAAACTCTCTGCAGTCGCTGCTGTAGGTCTGGGACTTGAAGCTCAGTTAGGTAAGAGAGCTTCTCTGGGTGTCTCTTACTACGGTGCTTACGGCAGCAAGATTAAGTCCAATGGCGTCGGTGCGACATTCAAACTTGCTTTCTAAACAATCATTTTTCTCCCTGGGTGGTAGGAGCTTCATCTAATGAAGCTCCTAGCGGCAGAGTGCGTTCCATACCTAGCGCACTCTGCTGCATCACCAACCTCAATCCCAAATTAATAGGGAAAATTTTATGAGTATCATGGTTATTCTTCAGATCGTCGTCCTCTTGGGCGCGATCTTCATCGGCGTGCGGCTGGGCGGCATCGGTATCGGTTATGCGGGCGGCGCAGGCGTGCTGGTTCTCGGTCTTTGTCTGGGCATGAAGCCGGGCAACATCCCTTGGGACGTGATCCTGATCATCGCTTCTGTAATTGCTGCTATTTCTGCAATGCAACTTGCAGGCGGTCTTCAGTATCTTGTTTACATTGCTGAGAAAATTCTCTACAAGAACCCGAAATACATTAATTACCTCGCTCCGATTGTTACTTATGTCCTGACAATTTTCGCAGGTACAGGCCACACAGCTTTCTCAATGATTCCGGTTATTGTTGAAGTTGCCAAAGGCGAAAACATTCGTCCGTCTGTTCCGCTCTCTATCGCAGTGGTTGCTTCTCAGATTGCGATTACTGCGTCCCCGGTTTCTGCAGCTGTTATTTACATGACAGGCGTATTGGAACCATTCGGATGGAGCTATCCGGCTCTTCTCGGCGTTTGGCTTTTGACAACCTTCTTAGGCTGCATGATTACAGCCTTCATCATGACTCACATTTCTAAGATGGATCTTGCCAGCGATCCGATCTATCAGGAACGTTTGAAAGAAGGCTTGGTCAAGCCTCCGGTTGGCCTTAAAGATATGACGATTACTCCGTCTGCCAAGCTTTCTGTTTGGATCTTCTTGATCGGCGTCTTGTGCGTTGTCTTCTATGCTTCTGCTATTTCTCCGGCTGTTGGCTTGATTAAACCGGTCATCGTTCCTCGCGATGCGGCGATTATGAGTTTGATGCTTGCTGTCGGTGCTCTTATTACCGTTTTATGCAAGGTTAATCTCGGAGATGTAGCCGGAACATCTGTGTTTAAGTCCGGCATGGTTGCCTGCATCTGCGTTCTTGGTGTTGCTTGGCTCGGTGATACTTTCGTCTCCGGCCATACAAAGGAAATCAAAGATTTTGCAGCTCAAACAATCAGCCAGTATCCGGCACTGCTTGCGGTTGTATTCTTTTTAGCAGCGATGCTTTTGTACTCTCAGGCGGCTACAGCTAAAGCAATCACTCCGACAGTAGTTGCAGCATTAGGTATTACAGCCGCCAATCCGGACAACTCTTACATGCTTGTCGCATGCTTCGCAGCTGTGTCTGCTCTGTTTGTTCTCCCGACTTATCCGACATTGCTCGGAGCAGTCCAGATGGACGACACGGGTACAACTCGTATCGGTAAATGGGTCTTCAATCACTCCTTCTTTATCCCAGGCGTTCTGGCAATTTTCTTCTCAGTTGCCCTCGGATTTGTAGTGTGTGGATTTGTTTAACCTGAAAGAAGGGAAAGAGGGGTCAGCCCCTCTTTCCAAAGCTGAGGAGGTCCGGCATGAGCGCGGTTTTTCTTTGGCTGTGCAAGGCAGGGATGATTCTTTACGTTTTTACCATGCTGGTGCTTACCATCGGTTACTGCTCTGTCAGCATCTATCGCAAATATTTTGATAATAAATAATTAACTCCCTAAATCCTCTTGTTGTCCTCTCATTGAACTTAAAAATTCTTTGAGGTTTTGGCAAAGGCTGGAATGTCCGAGGGCTTCCAAACCTTTGCCTTTTCTTTTGTTTCTTAAAGGAGGAATAGATTCAAAAATAATGACGTTCTTGCCATTGGCTAGGAATTTCTGCAGTCAATCAATGGTAAATAAGAAAAGCCGCAGCGAAATCCGAAATCATCGGATCTGACTGCGGCCTGTTTTGGCTAATGCTTCAAATAGCGATTATTTGATGTATTGATCTTCCCACTTAGCCATGGTGCCGTTGGCCTTGATGGTCTTCATCCAGTCGTTTACGGCAGCTTCAAGTTTTGGGTAACCCTGTTTCATCAGAACGCCGAAGTGGTTTTCTGTGAAGGGTTTGTCGACTAAAGGAGCAGCAACTTTAGGATTGTCCTTGGCGTAGCGGCGAGCTTCCATCGTTTCGGTGATCATTACATCGGCTTTGCCTTCACCGACCAAGCCCGGAATCTCGGCGTTGTGCTCATGCATCATGAGCTGAGCTTTCGGAGTCATTTCCTTGGCAAACTTTTCGTTTGTGCCGCCCGGGTTGTACATGACACGAACAGTCGGCTGGTTGACGTCGTTCAATTCTTTGAACTGACCGGCCTTGTTCTTAGTGACGAGAATCGTCTTGCCAAAGGTGAGATAACCGTCGGACATGGTCATGACTTTCTTACGAGCGTCTGTGACGGTAATGCCGCTCATGGCAACGTCAAACTTATCGGCCATCGTGTCGGCCTGCAAGGTCTTCCAAGTTGTCGGAACATATTTGAGTTTGACGCCGAGGTACTTAGCCAGGGACTGTGCCATTTCTGCGTCAAAGCCTTCGTATTTCCCGGTTTCTTTGTTGAGGTAGCTCATCGGCTTGTAATCGCCGGTAGAACCGACTAAGAGTTCGCCGGAGGCCTTAATTTGTTCTAAGGAGCGGGCTTCTGCCATGCTGGCAAATGCAGCAGTCACAGCAGCTAAGGATAAAACCAAAATGGAAGTGACAAGTTTTCCGTGCTTCATTTTTATAAGTTCTCCTAAACGAGGTTTGATCGACTCAGTATACGACTCAAAACCATCTAAAACAAAAATAAATCCCATTCTTTTAAAAGATTTCGCAAATATTTCCCGTTTTATTTGCGGCGAGTGGGAACGCAAAGCCTTTTAATTTCAAGGCTTAAAAGTATTAAGGTCTTCTTCAGACATTATTTTAGCAAAATATCTGAATAATCAAATAAATGCCATTCTTTACAATAAGAAGCATGCAAAGAATTACCCCATCTGAGACGCTCAATGATCTGCAGCATAAGGCCGCTCGGCTGGTCTTCAATGGTGAGTCGTTTTTGAGTCCGAGGATGGATGAAGCTGATTCGGCCGCAGTGGAGAAGGAGACGATCTCCGCCGAAATACTCCGCAAGAGCGCGGTTCAGAGGCCCTTTGCCGTAAGTCGCATCTCCGATGATCGGATGTGCGAGATGTTTGAGATGTCGTCTCAGCTGATGACGCCTGCCGGTAGCGAGTTCTAGAAGAACTAAGGAGAGGCGGGTGGTATCAAATTTTCCCGAAGGAACGGGTACCTCGGCTTCTGCCAATTTATGAAGATAAGAGAGCGCGTCTTGAGCTTCTGTCTTCTGAACTCTCAGGTAGGGATCAACCGGGGGCTTTAGTGCATGGCGGATTTCAATATCTTCCGGTGTCCAGCCGCGTGCGACTGCGTAGTAGCGTTTATGGAAAGTTTCATGAGTTTGCTGACTAAGCGCCGAAACGATTTCGCTGTTAAGGCCGAATAACAAAACGCCCGAAGTGCCGCGGTCAAGACGGTAGACAGGATTCACGCGGCGTCCGATTTGATCGCGCAGAAGCTGCAGAGCAAATTCAGTGTCGCCGTTCGCAATCTCCGTTCGATGTGTCAGCATCTTTTCTGGCTTTGAGACAGCGACAAGATCATCATCTTGATAGAGGATTTTCAATACGGTCATGAGCGGGCAGTTCGGCAGACAGGAGTGCCGGAGGAAATAGGCAAAAAATAAGGACTCGATTCTAGCGAACCGAGTCCTAAGAAGAAAGATGAAACTAAAGCACTAAGTTAGCCGCGGATCAGGAAGATTCCGATGATGACCCACAGCAGGAGGAAGACGGTATCGATGCTCATCAGAACGATCGGTGTCCAGCCGACTTCCTTAAGTTTGCCCAAAGAAGTCTTTAAGCCTAGGGCGGAAATGGAGATCAAAATGAACAGTCTGGAGATTTCGCCGAGTGTGTTGGAGACATTCGTCGGAATAATTCCAGTGCAGTTCAAAGCGGCCAGAGCGATGAAGCCGAGCAGGAACATCGGAATGTTCTTGTACCAGGGCTTGGCTTTCTCTTCTTCAGTGCGATGTGCCTTAGAGGAAAAGACAAACATGAAGATGATGAGGATCGGGATCAGAAGAGCGACACGAATCATCTTCGTCAAGCTCGCGATTTCCAGTGCGTCCGGCCCGATCATGGCGCCGGCGCCTACGACCTGTGCAACGTCGTGAATGGTACCGCCTAAGAAGATGCCGGCATCGATGTGGTCAAAGCCGCACCATCCGGAGATGAACGGATAAAGAACCATAGCGAGGGTGGACAGGGCGGTAACCGTGACCACGATAGCAAGCAGAGCCTGTTCTCTTAACTGCTTATGGTTGAATGTGGCAGCTAAGGCAATAGCGGCAGACGCACCGCAAATAGCGGTAGAGGCGGCCAGTGTGCCTTCGGTAAGCGGCCACTTAGAAAAACGGGTAATGAAAGCGCCGAAGAGCAGTGTGGCAAACACACCGCCGATAATCATGGCAAGCAGGGCCGGAGACAGGAGTCCCAGCTGGCTCGCGGTGATTTTGGCACCTAACAGGCCTACGCCCCATCGGAGAACGGTTGTGGAGCAAAAATGAATACCGGCAAGCGTTCTCCGGTCCTCTGAGAGGAAGTGGAAAGCCATACCGATTAACAAAGCGAACAAAACAGCAGGGCCGCCGTAGTGCTCAGAGACGAATAGTGAGGCAGCGCCGATAATGACGGCCATAAGCGTTCCGCGCCAGCGCGTTTCCAGCCAGTGTTTCAAACTCACTTTTTCTGTGGTCATGTTTTAAATTTCTCTTGTGTTCCATACGAGCCACACAATGGTGCGCTCGTCATGAATGTGCGGGAGCACCTTCTGACGGACAAGAGTGTGGTACTCGTTCAGCCATTTCTTTTCGTCGGGCTGCAGCCTTTCCGGAATGACGGCAGAAAGGTCTATCGGACAAAGAGTTAGTGTTTTGAATTTCAAGAAACGTCCGAATTCATTTTCTTCTGCGAATTCGGTCGCCACTAAATTTTCAATGCGGATACCCCAGCGGCCGGGACGATAAATACCGGGTTCATCACTGGTCACCATGCCTTCGGACATTGCTGTCTCTTTCGAGATAAACGCATCGGAACGAGGGCTTATCCGCGGGTAACTAATCCTCTGCGGCCCTTCGTGAACATTAAGGAAAAATCCGACGCCGTGGCCCGTTCCATGCCCAAAATTAGCAAAATGTTGCCAGATCGGTTCACGCGCTAAGGGATCTAATAATTGTGAAGAAATACCGTCGGGAAATATGGCCATCGCAAGACGTATGTTTGCCCGTAATACGGCGGTGTAATCTTCTTTCATCAGATCGGTTGCTTTCCCGATCAATTTTGTGCGGGTGATGTCGGTCGTACCTTCGGGAAATTGAGCTCCGGAATCAATGAGAAGGAAGCCGTTATCCTTAATCGGGTCGCCTCCGGACTTATCGGGTTGATAGTGGGGGAGTGCGGCGTTGGAGCCGAATGCAGAGATGGTTTCAAAGCTCAGAGAAATATATCCCGGAAGAGATTTTCTGAAGAAAAGGAGCTTGTCGGCGAGGGACTGCTCCGTCATTTCTTCTTTGCCCAAATTGCGATCGAGCCAGGCAAAGAATCGCACCAAGGCAACACCGTCTTTGATCATGGCGTCAGATATCAGATTGATCTCTTCGGGCGTCTTGAGCGCTTTCATGCGTTCAATAGGATTAGGCAATTCCAGCTGAGTGATCTGCTCCGGCAGGTGAGACAGCAAAGACGCATTGATTTCTTCCGGGTCAGCCAGCACCGTTCCTGAGGAAAGAGAGGCGAGCGTCTTGCCGACACAATGGTAAGGAGCTAAAGCAACACCGTCCCGAAACAATAACTCTCTCAGATTGGCAGGGACTTTCTCTTCGTTAATGAAAAGCGTTGCAGTGCCCTTGGACGGAATCAAGGCGTAGGCGTAGAAGACGGGATTGTTCGGAACGTCGGATCCGCGGAGGTTAAAAATCCATGCGATATCGTCGAGCTTCGAAGTAAGCAGATAGTCCGCACCTTCTTTTTTGAGAACCTCACGCAGAGCGGTAAGTTTCTGTTCTCGGTTTCGCGGGGAAACTGTATGGTCAAAGATCGGCTTTTCAGCGCGTTCCGGTCTTTCTTCCCAGATGGTTTCTTCGGGCGTCTGACGAACCAGCGAGAGATGAAGATGTTTCTCGGCAAAAACTCGGGCGTAATTCTTGGCGTCTTTGCTGGAAATCAATTCGGAGTTGATGCCGACACAGTCGTTGGCCATCAAGTGCGCGGCAAACCAGTCGGCAGACTCCGCGGCGTAGCCTTGGTTGAGTTTAACGAGTTCAATGCCGGAGCCCTCGAGCTGCTGCTCGGCCTGAACCCAGTAGCGGGAGTCGGTGACAAGCGCCGCGGCGTCCTGAGTCACTAAGAGAGATCCTGCAGAGCCCGTGAAGCCCGAAAGCCACTTGCGGAAGGCATAGTGTTCATCCACGTATTCGGAAAGATGAGGGTCTGCCGTCGGGACGATCCAGCCGTTGAGACCGTGATCTTTCAAAAAAATACGTAATGCAGACAGTCTGCTGCTGATAGAGGAGTTCACTGAAGCCTCCGCAATGGAAAATTAATAAACTTTGCGCATCGTTGCCGAGAGCGGAGTGCCGCTTTCGTCGTTTTCAATTGTCTGGCGGCCGATGTGCATCTTCTCAACGCGCCAGCCGGCGTCGCGCAGTTCGTTCAACGTTGCAACGACGTCCAGGTCGGGGCATTCAAACGAGAATCCGCCGAGTTTGGTGCCGGCGGTAAAAAGTCCCGCACCCTTGCATACCGTTTCTGTACGTAAAGGAGCATCCAGCAGCGGGTCAAGTCCGGCGCGATCGACGTGCGGAGTAAAGGCAGAATGCGGTCCCGTGGAAGAACATCCTGCTAAGGCCAATGCAGCAAGCGCTACAGCAGTTAAAAGTAAGCGTTTACTCACCATTTAATTTCTTATCCAAAAGACGACGATTGGTCATGCGCAATGCATGTTCGGTGGTTTCCCAGTCAATGCAGGCATCGGTGACGGAGACACCGTATTTAAGCTGAGACAGATCGGCAGGAATCTTTTGATTGCCGGCGTTAATGTTGCTCTCCAGCATGACGCCGCAAATCGATTTGTTGCCGTTGACAATCTGGGTAATGCAGTCGTTCAAAACGAAGGGCTGCAGGTCGGGATTTTTCATGCTGTTGGCATGCGAGCAGTCGACAACGATGCGGGAGTCGACGCCGGCATCCTTGAGGGCTTTCTCGGCCAGCATCACGCTCACGGTATCAAAGTTCGGACGTCCGCCGCCTCCGCGGAGCACCAGGTGGCTGTAGCGATTGCCTTTGGTCTTGATGATGGAGCTTTGGCCGTTTTCATAGATACCCAAGAAGTAGTGGCTTTGGCGGCTGGCTTTAACGGCGTTAATCGAGCTGTCCAGAAGGCCGTCGGTGCCGTTCTTAAAACCGACCGGAGCGGACAGACCGCTCGCCATTTCTCTGTGGGTTTGGCTTTCGGTTGTGCGCGCACCGATGGCATACCAGCTGACGAGTTCGCCCAAGTACTGCGGACCGAACGGGTCCAATGCTTCGGTCGCAACAGCCAGACCCATCTCATTGATTTTGATCATGAGCTCACGGGCCTTGAGCATACCCTTTGCCATATTGAAAGAGTTGTTCATGTCCGGGTCGTTGATGTACCCCTTCCAGCCGACGACCGTTCTAGGCTTCTCGAAATACACGCGCATGACCGGGAAGATTGTCTCTGAGATGTGTTCTGAGAGTTCGGCCAAACGCTGAGCGTAATCCAGGGCCGCCTTCGGGTCGTGAATGGAGCAGGGACCGGTAATGACCATCAAACGGTTATCTTCTCCCGTCAAAATCTGCTTGATTTGATTTCTGCTCTTGTTGACGTTCTCGGCAGCAGCTTCGGTAAGAGGCGCCATCTTTTTGATCTCAGCCGGTGAAGGCATCGGTGCGAAACCTTCAATATTGATGTCTTCCAAAGAAAAACCGGCTTGCTGCTTCACTTCGTTTAAATTCGGAGTTTGCATAAACAACCACATTAAAAAATCGGCCGAAGCGGCGCAAGTGTCAGGCTTCGGTCATAAACAAAACAAGTATCCTTGTCCGATTATAAGAAGGCGACCGAGGAAAAGCTCCCGAGGGCGCCTAAAAGTTATTGCTCTAGCAAACGGGAAAAGCCGTGCAATGCATAGCTATTGCCCACGGGCGGTTCTGCGACGGACAGACGGTTTACCGTCAGAGCGTTTGAAGCCGGCCGGTCCGTTTCTTCTTGGTCCAGGTCTGCGGTTTTTGTTCTGAGGCTTTGTCGGAGCAGAAACCTTCCAATCGGAGTAATCCAGTCCCGGGAAGTCAGACAAAGGCAGCGACTTCTTGATGAACTTTTCTATTGAGGCAAGTTGAGGCAGCTCTTCCGGAGATACCAGTGAGTAAGCCTCACCCGCTTCACCGGCACGTCCCGTTCTGCCGATACGGTGAACGTAGTCTTCTGCTTGCTGCGGCAGTTCGTAGTTGACGACCTGAGGAAGCTTTTCAATATCTAAGCCGCGGGCTGCGATGTCGGTGGCGACCAAGATCGGCAGCTTGTGCTCTTTGAACTCTCTGAGCGCTGTCGTTCTGGCGTTCTGAGATTTGTCGCCGTGAATGGCTTTGGCGACCAGGCCGTCTTTGAGCAGATGGCGAACCAGCTTATCTGCGCCGTATTTGGTTCTGGTAAAGACCAAAACCTGGTCCCATTGGTTATCGACGATGAGATCGCGGAGTACGGTGTGCTTATCGGCTTTCGGAACTCTGTAAAGGGTTTGGCGAACCAGCGAAGAGCCCTTATTTCTTTCGATTTCAACGGACTCAGGCTTGTTCAGGAATTCGGAGGCTAGCTTTTTAATTTCCGGCGAGAACGTGGCGGAAAAGAGCAGTGTCTGACGATCCGGAGGAAGCGCTTTCAGAATGCGCTTTAAGTCCGGAAGGAAGCCCATGTCCAGCATACGGTCGGCTTCGTCAAGAATCAGAATGTGCGTCTTAGATAGATCTGCAAAACTCTGATTCATGAGGTCGAGCAGACGACCGGGTGTTGCAACTAAGAAATCCAGCCCTTTGGCAATGGCGGCCTTTTGCGGATTGATGCCCACGCCGCCGAAAACGACAGCAGAGCGCACACCGAGGTCTTTGCCGAGAGAAAGAATGGTTTCTCCGACTTGTGCGGCAAGCTCTCGAGTCGGAGTCAGAACTAAAATACGAGGAACACGCTTTTGATAAAGCGTCGGTTCCTCGATGATCTTCTGCAGCATCGGCAGAACAAAAGCAGCCGTTTTGCCTGTTCCGGTCTGTGCGGCTGCCAAAAGATCGTATCCCTGTCGAACGAGCGGGATGGCTTTCATTTGAATCGGAGTCGGCGACGTAAAACCGTTGGCTTCGATTAGCTTTTCTAATTGGGGTGCAAACCCAAGTGTCTTAAAAGAATTCGACATTCAATGAGTCCTCTTTGAATTCGTTGCAGTGTAGTGCCAATTCAGTTCTCAATCTGAGGGATTACACCAATAGGGGGAACCAAGTGAGCCTAAAATCCAAGAATCACTAGTGAAGCGCCAATAGGAGGCGATAACGATGTTTGGTATTGACACTCAAGACATACAAGACTTAAAGATTGTGGACGTCAAAGTCGGAACAGGTGCTGAAGCAAAGCCCGGTGAACTCGTTCGTGTTCATTACACAGGCTGGCTCGAAGACGGTACAAAGTTTGATTCCAGCGTTGACCGCAACGAACCTTTTGAATTCCCGCTCGGTGCTGGATATGTTATTCAGGGCTGGGACCGCGGCGTAGCCGGTATGAAAGTCGGCGGTGTTCGCCGTTTGTTCATTCCGTCCCAGTTAGCCTATGGCGACAGGGGCGCAGGTTCTGTTATTCCTCCGAATGCAACATTGATTTTTGAGATTCAGCTGCTCGGAGTTAAAGACAACGGTAAATGGCAGCTTGAAGAAGATGTTATTACTCCGGTTTCTGCGCCAGATGTGAAGTAATAAATTTAAAGGATCGAAATAGGCCGCTCGGAATGAAGTTCTGAGCGGCCTTTGCCGTATTTACAGATGTAAGAATTTTGGCTGCAGCTGTCTTTGGTGAGTATTTCGGAGTGCTCAGAAGGCCGTTGAAATTTTTGTGCCGGTACTCTTCAGGCTGGGGTTCCTTTTGCATCTGAGACAAGCCATAAGTAAACACCTGTCGCAACGGTGATAACCGAAATTACCCAAAAACCAGTAACAAATTCTCCTAGGTGATGTCCGAGGAAACCAAAGGTCATTGGGAGGAATATCGCTCCCAGGAAAGAAAAGAAATCTACTCCGCCTGTAGCCTCTGCAACTTTTCCTTCAGGCGCCCAGGCAGCGATCTGAGCAAAGAAGACACCGCTCCAGCCTTGTGTATTGATTCCGATAAGCAGGCAAAGCCCGAGAACTAAAAATTCAGGAGTGTTTTGATCGATAAAACCCAGCATTGCGGTAAACAGCCCCATCAAAACACCGATTAGGGCAAGTACCTTGCGCGAAGAACCAAACTTTTGTGCGGCTGCACCCCATCCGATTCTGCCGAAAATACCTCCAAAATTGCTTGTCGCTAACGCGGCCCCCGCAAAGACCAAAGAAAATTTTTGATCATTCAGAAATACGACTAGGTAGGCCAGGACTGACATTTGGATGCCTTTGTAAAAAATGCTGACGACGGACAGCCGAGTTAAGAGTTTGGAACTCACTACGAGCTTCAAACTGTCAGCCAAGTGCTCCAGAGAAATAGGTTCATCTTTGAATTGATAGGAACTGTCCTGCGATTTTTTGATAAAGGCACTCCAAAATCCGACGATGACAGCCAAGCACACTACAAAAGCCAAACCGACACGCCAGCCGAAATGGCTTGTCAGAAGCGGAATCACCAATCCGGACAGCGCCATTCCGATCGGTCCGGCACATTGTTTTAGTGAAAAGATAATGTTGTAGTCTTTCTTGTCAACTTGGCGGCTCAGCATCGTATTGATGGCCGGCATCAGCGGGCCTTTTGCCAAACCCAAAAGAAACGCTGAAAACAGGACTACGATTTCCCAAGAACTCATGCACAGAAGGATCGCACCGGCGGCAAGAAAGAGAGCCCATTCGGAAATATGAGCTGGTCCGAATCGGCGGATGAAATTTCCTCCGCAAAGCGAAGAGAGGCAGGCTCCTACGTAAAGGCAGCCAATATAAAGACCTGCAAATGTACTGTCGGCGCTCAAACCGCGAGCTACTTCCGGAGCAATACTGGCCACAGCAGTTCCCATGAGGGAGGAGACCATTTGGATGGCTATCGCTCCGAGGAAGGCCTGAAGTCCGAGTCTGGTTAGATTAAGCATTATGCTTCCTAGTTTTTCCTATCTTTTCAACAGGATAATATCCAAGCCCCTCAAATGCTCTTGACCGCTGTTATTATGGGAAGGGCGTTTTTCCCCCGAATTCACGAGATAGATTCGTGTTTTAAGCCTTTAATGACGGCTTCATGCATATCCCTCGGTGCTGCTTTATGAACGTCAAACTTCTTTTGTAGAGCGAGAAGAACTAAGTTGTACTCCTTTGGGCAATTCCGTTAGAGCAGAAAGCCGTCGAGGCAGCTTCGACATTAAGCTATCGCTGTCGGGAAAGCGGTAGGAACCTTCTTCGTCACGGAGGGGGCGTCAGGAATAGACTGAATGCTGTCTAAAGAAGGAAGGCGTTGTGCACTTTTTCGTAACCGATAGACGTTTCCAGGCCGTGGCCGGGATAAACGATCGTGTCATCCGGCAGAGAGAAGAGCTCGGAGCGGATGGAAGTAACAAGCTGTTCATGACTGGAGAGCGGAAAGTCCGTTCTGCCGATGGACTCTAAGAAAAGCGTGTCCCCGACAAAGACGCTCTTTTCTTTTTTAAAGTAATAAGCGACAGAGCCCGGTGTGTGTCCGGGAACACTTAGAACTTTGCATTCAAGTCCGGCAAATTCCGTTTTATTTCCCGGCTCAATGCTGACAGATTCAAATTTCGGGACAGCAGGAAAACCGGAAGATCCGCCCTGCCCAAGAACTGTGGAAGCGATGACTTTATCTTTTTCCGGCGTATAGACCGTAGCGTGCGTTTCGGCAGCTAAAGCGGCAACGCCATAAAGATGGTCAAAGTGCATATGCGTGATGCAGATTGCTTTCAGCTCTAACCCGTGTTCTTTGAGATATTTGCTCACGGGAGCGGGGTCTCCGCCGACATCAATTGCAACAGCTTGGCCTTCGTTGCTAACGATATAGCAATTGGTTTCTAAGGGGCCGAGAGGAAAAACAGCAACAGACATAATGCGTCTCACAAAACAAAGTGTTTTGATTATAGGAAGGAGGCGATGTTCACTAGCGCGTGAGAACCTCACAACGGACGCAAAGAAAAAGCCTCCGAGATGGAAGCTTTTAGAGCGATGAAAATTTTGAGCTAGCAGCGAACAGCTTCGAAACGATGTTCAGGACTGAGGATCTGACGCTGCTCATCAATGAGAGGAAGATCAAGAGCACCGCTGTCCATATGAGAAACTAATCCGTAAAGTGTGTTGACGGCAGCTTCTAAAGCGTCTTTGGCTGACTTTGTTTTGAGGTAAGTGCCTAAAGCGACGGATGAGAAGGTATCGCCTTGTCCGTTAGGTGTCGGTTTTCGTTCCACAAGAGGTGTTCTGACGACCCAGGCATCATCCTTGGTAATGGCTAAAGTCTCGACTGTATCTTCGGGAACGTCCGGTGTCAGCAGGCTTGTCACGAACGTGACACGGCAACCCTTGTCAGTAAAAAGCTCGCGCGCAGTGTCGACCGTTTCCTGGCGGCTTCTCATCTTCCGTCCGCTTAGTAGCTCCAGTTCAAACTGATTCGGTTTGGTCATGTCAGCCAAACCATTGAGGAAATGTTCTTTCATGAACTGCGGGATATCAGGACGCACAAAAACGCCGGTATCCGTGTCGCCCATCACCGGGTCGCACAGCCAAATAGCATCGGGGTTGGCGGCTTTGATTTCGGTGGCCAAGTCCAAGACGATTTTGCCGATGCTGGCATCACCCAAATATCCTGAAAGCAGCCCTTCAATCTTAGGCATGAGACCGCGCTCCCGAATGCCGAGAATAATGTCGCGGATGAGCATGGCCTGTGTGATTAGAAAATTCAACCGTGTTGACAACGATCGGACTAAAGCCCAAAAGCTGCAGCGGGAAAACGGCGGCAGAATTACCGACAAAACCGTATGCAACGTGAGATTGGATCGTTAACACATAACGAGACATTGAATCCTCCTAAAAACAGCCTAATAGTCCCATAACTCCCCCAATCATAATTAAAAGAATGAGGGGAACATGAGTTTTCCAAACAATAATTGTGACAGCCCCGGCCCAGGCCCAAACCCGCCAATTATCCAGTTGGTTTCCTAAAAGAAGATAGGCGGTAGCAAACAAAAGACCTACGGCAACCGGCGCCATGCCGGCTTTGTAGGACTTAACGAATACTGAGGAAGCATGCTCACGAATGTATC
>OGHH01000964.1_pt1 | contig 24964 bp, 16 predicted proteins | sample 1571471 | NCBI WGS metagenome assembly OGHH01 (sample SAMEA2581936, study PRJEB24529) | metagenome | biome: Human gut stool | place: China | collected 2011
ACGCAAAGAAGAAGCATAACAGAGTATTAAAGCTCGCTAAGGGTTATAGAGGAGCAAGATCTAAGCAGTACAGAGTTGCTAAGCAGTCAGTTATGAGAGCTCTTACAGAGAGTTATAAGGGCAGAAAGCAGAAGAAGAGACAGTTCAGACAGTTATGGATTGCCAGAATCAATGCTGCTGCAAGAATTAACGGACTTTCATACAGCAAGTTCATGTATGGTCTTAAGTTAGCTAATATCGATCTTAACAGAAAGGTATTATCTGAGATGGCTGTTAACGATGCAGAAGGATTTGCTAAGCTCGCAGAGGTTGCTAAGTCTAAGCTTGCATAATTGATTATATATTATATATCAGAGATAATAGGCTGTCGTGAAAGCGGCAGTCTTTTCTTTTTAAAATGTATGATATTTCTGTGAACTAATATGAACAGATATGGATAAAATCTCTTTTATGTGATATAGTATGAAAGTCAATTTTTTACTTCTGTATAAAGAAGTAAGAGCGGAGGTTTATTGTGAGAAAAAGTTTTTTAAGAAAAGCATCAATAGTTTTATTATCAGCAACAATGCTTATGGCAACTGCATGTAATAAAGAGATTGAAGTAAAATACGATTATAATGTTAATGATTATGTACAGCTTGGGAAATATGAGGATATAGCTGTAACAGTTGATAAAACATCTATAGAGAATCAGCTTGTTGATGATAAGATTGCTGAAGATATAGAGAATAATACTACTTATTCAGAAGTCAGCAGAGGTGCTGTTGATGGGGATCAGATATTGGTTACTTATGTTGCTACAAGTTCGGGTTCACAGTCAACAGGGCTGTCTAATACAGATGGTGTTACAATGATACTTGGCAAAGATAAACTTGGACTTGATATAGAAGAGCTTGATGAAGCACTCTATGGAATGAAGGCTGGAGAGACTAAGGTTATGGTAATCGACTTGCCGGAAACATATAGCAATACCGTATATGCAGGAACTAAAGTGGTGTTTGAGCTTACCGTGCAGACGGTTTCACAGCCTAATGTGCCAATGCTTACTAATGCATATGTTAAGGAAACATTTGGATATGATACAATCGAAGAATATAGAGCTTCTGTTAAAGATTCATTAGCATCTACAATCGATTCTAAGGTTGATGATGAGATTCAGAAACAGGTTCTTTCAACACTTCAGGATACATGTAAGGTAAGTGGTTATCCAGATACACTGCTCAGTACATTACGAGACAGATATGACCAGTCTATCGGATTCTATGCTGATTTTACTAACCAGTCAAAGGAAGAGTATTGCCAGCAGTTATATGGAATGTCATATGATGATTTCATCAAGAAGTCAGCAGCACAGCAGCTTATTATGGAATCAATTGTTAAGGATCAGAAGTTCTCTATGAGAGAATATGATTACAAGGGCGATCTTGACGGATTCGCAGGAGACAATGGATATTCTGATGAGAATGCATTTGTTGAGAAATTCGGAAAAGATAGTGTAGTTAAGGCTATGCTTGTGCAGAAGGCACAGGATTATGTTATTGAGCATGCCAATATTGCGTATAAGTAAGGTTGGTTGACAGAATTTAGGTTGTGTGTGGGAACCGGCAGCATATTATTGTGCGAGTCCTCATGGCGGCTGCACCTAGTGGGAGTAAATGCCGCTCTATACAGAGTTTATTACGGTGAGAGAAAACAAACGCGCTTCGCTTGAACGAGTTTTCTCTCACCGCTCTTTTGTATAGAGCGGCATAACTCCCACACGGTTCGCGCCTTAAATCGGACTCGCACAATAATATGCTGCCGGTTCCAATCTACGTTAATTCTGTCTTGCCTTGCTTATGCCTTCGGCATGTTGCAAGGCGGGCTGTTGATGTGCGATTGAGATAAAAAATCCATCCTGCTTATGCCTTCGGCATTTTGCAAGATGGATTTTTTTACTTTGTGCCTGTTGAGCCGAAGCCGCCTTCGCCTCTTTCTGTGTCGTCAAGCTCTTCTACTTCGTTGAATGATGCTGTGATGTATGGTGCTAAGACTATCTGAGCGATTCTGTCTTTTGGTTCTATGGTTACAGGTTTATCTGAATGGTTGTGGAGGGCTACTATGATTTCACCTCTGTAGTCAGAATCTATTACACCTACTTTGTTGGCTGGGGCAAGACCTTTTTTGCATGCCATTCCGCTTCTTGCATAGATGAGGCCTACGAGTCCTGTTGGTATCTCCATTGCTATTCCTGTTTTGATGAATTCAGTTGTGCCTGGCATAACTGTTACAGCTTCGGACATTCCTGAGTAGAGGTCTGCTCCGGCTGAGAATTCTGTTCCGTATGTTGGGATACAGGCGTTAGGATTTAATTTCTTAATATTAACTTTCTGTGACATTGTGTAAACTCCTTTATATTATTAATCGTACAGAAGTACGATATTACCTGATTCGAGTGATTCTTTTACAAGGATTGTCCTCTGGTTTGATGAACCTTTGAACTGAAGCATCATATCTTTCTTGTCTTCTTCATATTTGCCGTCAACTATGACGTCAATGTATTGAAGCATTTCTTTAGTTTCTTTCCATTCATTGCACATTCTTCCAACAATATCTTTGTCAAACAGATATCCTGTAAAGCACCATATACTCAGGTCAGGATATATTCTGCGTACTTCCCTCAGCAATGGAAGGAGTCCCTGCTGGTTGCTGTGTTCAAATGGTTCACCTCCTAGAAGTGTGAGACCTGTAACATAGTCTGGGGCAAGGGAATCAATGATTTCTTTGATTGTATCGTCTGTGAAGTCCCTGCCATAATTAAAATCCCATGCAATTTCGTTAAAACAACCTTTGCATCGGTGTGTGCATCCACTTACAAAAAGAGATGTACGCACCCCTGGTCCGTTAGCAATATCGCAGGTTTTTATCTCGGCATAATGCATAATATAAACCCTCTTTCTAAAAGTTGCAATAAATCTGTATTATTAGCTGATAATGACATCTTATCACATGAATTACAGAATTATGAATGCTATATTAAGACTATAGCAAATGATTTAAATCTGTTGTACAATTATAGCAGATTTGCTCGTGACAAACAATGGAGGGTACATATAATGAAAATTTATTTTGACAAGCTTTACAGGTATGACAGATTACAGGAACCGGCAGGCATAGCACTTCCTTTTAAGGAAGGAGAGTTAAAGACTGCTGACAGGATAGCTATTACACAGGATGGCAGAAAATGTATGGTTCAGCCAAAGGTTACATCGAAACATGCAGATGGAAGCATAAGGTACCTGTATGTGGATTTTCTTGCTGATATTCCGGCTAATAAGGGCGCAGTGCTTGAATTTGAAAAAGAGTCTGATGGAAGCTGTGAAGAAAAGGGAGTATCTGTTACTCAGACTGGGCAGGGACTGTGTGTTGACACAGGCTGTGTTACATTTACAGTAAAGAATAATTCCCAGAATATATTTGAAACACTTGATGATGGAAGAAAACATTATACCGCTCAGAATTTTGAAGGACCATATCTGAAAGACGATATGGGAAAATACGACATTAATATTGGTGAGTGGAAGATTATAGATGCAGGTCCTGTAAAATGTGTAATCAGGGCTAAAGGAAGTAACATTCTTAATAATAAAAAAGTTGATTTTGAGATAACACTTACATCATATGCAGCTAAGTCATGGATTGATGTATCATACAGAATTATTAATACGACTTATGATGAGCTTCATATTAAATCGCTGGTATTTTATGCAAAGCCTGATGAGACAGTCACTGCAAGTGATGATTTGTTTGATATGCACATTAATATGGGTAATGATTCTACCGGATGTGGAGATGTACTTACGGATAATTCTAAAGAGAATGGACCTGTGTATCACACAAGAGGAACCGGGGAATTAGAGATGATATCTGGTAAAGCACCTGTTTCCAATGTAAGAACACTTGTTGGAAGCTCTAATTATAAGACTGATTTCTATATTGGAAGAGATGGAGTGCAGGTTAATAAGATTATCGATGATGCATATCTTGTAAAGGAAGCAAATGAACATTTTGCAGAGGTATTCTATGGTACATTTCTTGCAGATTATACTGATGGAAATGATGGATTGTGTATAACTGTATATCAGGCTCAGCAGAATTATCCGAAGGCAGTTAAGGCATATGACGGCGGAGTAGCTGTTATGCTTGTTCCAGAGGATATTGGAAATGTTGTTATGCAGTCTGGTATGGCAAAGGAACAGAGATTCCTGATGCATTTCCATGAACCGGATATGCAGATGTGGGAGCTTGATAACAGAAGTACAATATACCAGATGCCTGACAGACCATGCATAGCACCAGAGGAATTCAAGAAGGCAGAAGTGTGTATGGATGTATTCCCTGAACATCTTGTGAATGAAGTTGAAATCGCACTTATTGCAAGGGCTGATAATCATTCAAGATGCTACGGCATGCTGAATTGGGGCGATTCTATTGATATGGGATATACTTTACAGGGAAGAGGCGGCGGAAAACCTGTATGGAGTAATAATGAATATGATTATCCGCATTCATGTGCTCTTATGTATGCAAGAACTGGAATCAGAAGATTCCTTGACTATTTAATAGTTTCAGCAAAGCATCAGATGGATGTTGATGTATGCCATTACAGCAAGAATCCATTAAGAATAGGTGGACAGTGGGAACATACAGCAGGTCATTGTAAGAATGGAATAATGGTATGCTCACATGAATGGGTTGAAGGAGTGATTGATTACTATCATTTTACAGGTGATGAGAGAGGTCTTGAGACAGCTATAAGTATAGGTGATAACATATTAAGACTTCTGGATACACCAATGTATGCAAAACCGGGAGAAGCCAATGCGAGAGAAACTGGCTGGGCTTTACGTGCACTTGTTGCATTATATGTGGAGACAAGAGATGAAAAATGGCTTGCAAAATGCGAGTGGATTATTGACAGCTTTAAGATATGGGAAGAGGAGTATGGCAACTGGCTTGCTCCGTATACGGACAATACTCTTATAAGAGTAGGATTTATGATATCAGTAGCTGCAGGAAGCGTAATGAGATATTACAGGGTATTCCCAAGAGAAGATATTAAGCAGATGCTTATAAGAGCAATTGATGATATTGTAGAGAATTGTACTCTTGACAATGGTTTGTTCTATTATAAGGAGCTTCCTTCACTTTCAAGGAATGGAAATAACACACTTCTTCTGGAATCACTGGCAATTGCCTATGAACTTACAGGTGATAAGAAATATCTTGAGTATGGTTTCAAAACATTTGAAACTAATATTAATAACACAGGAAGGGCAGGAATTGGTTCTAAAAAGGTTATAGATGATGCTGTTATTGTTTCTGGTGACAGTACGAAAGGATTTGCACAGAGTTTTATACCACTTGTTACATATTATAAGGCACTTGGAGATACAGGATTAATTAATAATGTAAAGCTGTATTGATAATTGAGATAAAGGTGCATACAGAGTTTAATACGGTGAGAGAAAGCAAACGCGTTTCGCTTGGGCGGGCTTTCTCTCACCGTTCTTTTGTATATAGCAGCATTAACGCCCTCACAGCTTGGAAAAGTCGCAGATATTTACTGGTTTTTTTATGTAATATATAGTATAATCTTTCAAAAGTGTTTGTAATTGACGGAAAGGTGGTTTTTTATGAGAATCGGAATAAGAGCACATGATGTTGCATACGCTCCATTAGAGGAGCTTATACCTAATATACATGCACAGGGTTTTCACTGTATGCATATTGCACTCAGTAAGTCTATTAAGGAGTTTAAGCCGGGCGTGGAGACTATGACACCGGGACTCGCTATGTATATTAAGGAATTATGTACAGAGAATAAGGTTGATGTTGCAGTACTTGGCTGTTATCTTAACCTTTGCAATCCTAATCCTGAGAAGCATAAGGAGATTGTTGAGAAGTATAAGGCACATATAAGATTTGCAAGTATTCTTGGCTGTGGAGTTGTTGGTACTGAGACTGGTGCGGTTAATGAGGAGTATAAGTATGAGCCGGCTAATCACAGTGAGGAGGCACTTCAGTGCTTTATTGATAATTTAAGGCCAATAGTTAAATATGCTGAACAGTTTGGCGTCATTGTAGCAATTGAGCCTGTATGGAAGCACATTGTATACACTGTTGAACGTGCAAGAAAGGTGCTTGACGCTATTGATTCACCTAATCTTCAGATTATATTCGACCCGGTTAACCTGTTATGTGTTGATAATCTTGCACAGCAGGATGAGATTATTGAGAAAGCATTTGAACTGTTATTAAAGGATATTGCTGTTGTTCACTGCAAGGATTATATTGTTGAAGGCAGTGAGCTTAAGTCAGTGGCAGCAGGTACAGGAAAGGGTAATCCGGTGACCGGAGGAGGTCTTAATTATCCACTTCTGTTAAAGAAGATTAAGGAGCATAAGCCATATGTACACTGCACATTGGAAAATACTGTTCCTGAGAATGCAGTGGCTACAAGAGAATTTATGGAAAGAACATATGCCAGTGTATAAATAATGGGCTTAAGAAAACTATAACGCTGGACAATTACCAGAGAATGGAGGCACGTATGCCAGAGAATATAGAGTTACCAGGCGCAAGCCATAACAAAACTAATCAGGTTGAAAGAGCGGTGGATACACCAGCAGATTTTACAAGTCCTGAGGAATTATATAAGGATCTTATTGCGGCTATAAAGAAATACCACCCATCTACAGATCTGTCTGATATCGAGAAGGCATACGAGACCGCAAGAAAGGCACATGAGGGACAGTTCAGAAAATCGGGTGAGCCATATATAATCCACCCTTTATGTGTTGCTATTATTCTGGCTGAATTAGAGCTTGATAAGGAGTCAATTATTGCAGGCCTTCTTCATGATGTTGTTGAAGATACAGTTATGACAAGTGAAGATGTTGCAAAAGAATTTGGTGATGAGGTAGCACTGTTAGTAGATGGTGTAACAAAGCTGACACAGCTCAATTACCAGCATGATAAGATTGAGGTCCAGGCAGAAAACCTTAGAAAAATGTTTCTTGCAATGGCAAAGGATATAAGAGTTATCCTTATAAAGCTTGCCGACAGACTGCATAATATGCGTACAATGCAGTATCAGTCGCCGGCAAAGCAGATTGAGAAATCAAGAGAGACAATGGAAATATATGCTCCAATAGCCCACAGGTTAGGTATTTCCAAGATTAAGGTAGAGCTTGATGATTTATCAATGAAATATCTTATGCCTGATGTATATAATGATCTTGTTGAACAGGTCAACTTAAACAGACCAGGCAGGGAAGCATTTATAAAGAGCATAATTAAAGAAGTCGGCATGCATATAAGCAATGCCGGTATTGAGGCTGAGATAGCCGGAAGAGTTAAGCTCAATCTATAGAAAAATGGTTAACCAGAATAAGACACTTGACCAGATATATGATATATTTGCAGTAAGAATCAAGGTTGACACAGTAAAAGACTGTTATGCGGCACTTGGTGTAATACACGAAATGTATAAGCCTATTCCAGGACGTTTCAAGGATTATATCGCCATGCCTAAGCCTAATAATTACCAGTCGCTCCATACAACACTTATTGCATCTAACGGACAGCCGTTTGAGATACAGATAAGAACTTACGAAATGCATAAGATTGCTGAGTATGGTATTGCAGCCCACTGGAAATATAAAGAGGGAAAAACTGGCGAGAAGGACAACCAGAGTGAGGAAGCAAAGCTTAGCTGGTTAAGACAGATTCTTGAATGGCAGAAGGAAATGTCTGATAACAAGGAATTCTTATCATCTATTAAGAATGACCTTAACCTTTTCTCAGACAGCGTATACTGCTTTACACCTTCGGGTGATGTCAAGAACCTTCCTGCAGGCTCATGCCCGATAGATTTTGCGTACAGCATTCACAGTGCTGTAGGTAATAAGATGGTAGGTGCAAGAGTTAATGGAAAGCTTGTTACTATTGATTATGTTATTAAGAATGGTGACAGAATAGAGATTATAACATCGCAGAATTCCAAGGGACCAAGCCGTGACTGGCTTTCAATTGTAAAGAGCACACAGGCAAAGAATAAGATTAACCAGTGGTTTAAGCAGGAGTTAAAGGAAGATAATATCATTAAGGGCAAGGAAATGGTTGCTAACTACTGTAAGACTAAAGGAATTGTTCTTTCTGATATTACCAAGCCTGAATATGTTGAAAAATGTCTTAACAAATATGGCTTTAAAGACTGGGATTCTATTCTTGCAGCCGTTGGACATGGTGCACTTAAAGAGAGTCAGATAGTAAACAGGCTTAATGAGGAGCATTTAAAGACCAAGAAGGCAGAAGTTACAGACAAAGATGTGCTTGAGGAAATCGTTGCCGCTGAGTCTAAGGAAAAGGCAAAGAAGAAGGAAGGCAAGGGTGGAATTGTCGTTAAGGGAATCCATGATGTTGCTGTCAGATTTTCAAAGTGCTGTAATCCGGTACCTGGTGATGAGATTGTCGGATTCGTTACAAGAGGAAGAGGTATATCAATTCACAGAACAGACTGTGTTAATATAATCAACTTCCCGGCTAATGAACGTGCTCGTCTTATAGAGGCTGAATGGGAGCAGGGACAGACAGCAGGCGATACCTATGAGGTTGAAATCAACATATTTGCCAACAACAGAACCGGACTTATTGTTGATATATCAAGGATGTTCACAGAAGCAGAGATTGATGTAAAGTCTATGAACTGCCGTCTTAATAAGAAAGAATTTGCTACCATAAGTGTCGGTTTTGATATTCATGGCAAGGAAGAGCTTAACAGAATTATAGATAAATTAAGAAAGATAGACGGAGTTACTGATATAACAAGAACTGCCGGCTAAGAAAGGTTTGCAGATTATGATTAAGATAGAATCAAGAGTATTGGGACCGGTAGCTACTAACTGCTATCTTATAATTAACTTAGATAACAACGAGAGCATTATTGTTGACCCGGCAGATTCACCAGAGTCTATATATGATATGGTTGTGCGTTCAGCAAGCAGGCCACAGGCAATACTTCTTACACATGGACATTTTGACCATATAGGTGCGGCTAATGAGGTGCGTGAGCATTATGGAATTAAGATATATGCATCATGTGACGAGGAAAAGCTTCTTGCTTCACCTGCAAGAAACCTGTCGAATGCATACGGCATGAGTCTTAGGGTTACAGCAGATGTACTTCATAATGATGGAGATATTCTTGAACTTGCAGGACTTAAGATAAAAGCAATCCATACACCGGGACATACAGCAGGCGGAACATGTTATTATATCGAATCAGACAAGACACTTATGTCAGGTGATACACTTTTTGCCGGTTCAGTCGGAAGAACAGATTACCCTACAGCAAGCTCTGCTGCAATGATGGAGTCACTTCATGACAAGCTCTGCAAGCTTCCTGATGATACAGATGTATATCCTGGACATGGAGAGTTCACAACGATTGGATATGAAAAGCAGAACAATCCGTTTATGTGATGTGATGTTCGCAAGCGAAAAGGAAGCAACGCGAAGCGTTATTTACTTTTCGCGGGACATCAACGAGCAAACGCCTGCGAAGCAGGCTGGAAAGCACGATAGTGCGGGTTTGCGAGTTTGCGAGTATGAGATCGCAAATATCAGTGCGAAAAGGAAGCAACGATGATATATATTAAGATTGATAATGATGTATTTTATGATGATGCGGTTGTGCTTGTACGTTCATTTTATCCAAGAACTGAGGTTATGGCACTAAAGGCAGATTCCAAACCGGAAGAGAAAGATGAGATTCTTTCAATAGAAGTTCCTGATGTCACAGGGCTTGATAAGAAGAATGCCCACGAAGTGTTTAAGGACAGCTTATATAAGAAGCTTTCAGAAAAGACAGGCAAGAAGCTGCCGTGGGGATATCTTACAGGAGTAAGACCAAGTAAGATTGCGTATACAATGCTTGAAGAGGGGGCAACCAAGGAACAGATTAAGAAACATTTTATGGACAAGCATTATGCAAGTGAAGAAAAGGCTGAACTTGCGCTCACAGTAGCAAGGAAAGAACTGGATATACTTACAGATATGGATTATAAGACAGGTTACAGCCTGTATATTGGAATTCCGTTCTGCCCAAGTATCTGCCTGTACTGTTCCTTTTCATCATATGCACTTGGTGCATACAAAGATTATGTGGATAATTATGTGGATGCACTTATTAAGGAGATAAGATTCGTCGCTGAATCCATGAAAGGCAGAAGACTTGATACAGTGTACATGGGTGGCGGAACACCTACAACTTTGAGTGCAGAACAGTTAGATAAAGTACTGACAGTGGTTGAAGAAGCATTTGACTTGAGCAGATGCCGTGAACTTACTGTAGAAGCCGGCAGACCGGACAGCGTGACACCAGATAAATTCAAGGTTCTTAAAGCTCATAATGTGGGAAGAATATCTATTAATCCGCAGACAATGAATCAGAAAACACTTGACTTGATTGGAAGAAAGCATACAGTTGAGGATATTAAGAATGCATATGCAATGGCAAGGGAAGCTAGACTTGATAATATCAACATGGATATGATTCTTGGACTTCCGGGAGAGGGTGTAGACGAGGTTTACCATACACTTAATGAAATTAAGGAGATGCGGCCGGAGAGTCTTACCGTTCATTCACTTGCAATCAAGAGAGCTTCAAGACTTAACATATTGCGTCAGCAGTACACAGAGCTTTCAATTAAGAACACAGACAGCATTATCGCAATGACTGAGCAGACAGCAAGAGATCTCAACATGCAGCCTTATTATATGTACCGTCAGAAGAATATGGCTGGTAATTTTGAGAATGTAGGTTATGCAGTTGCTGGACTTGAATGCATATATAATATTCTTATTATGGAAGAAAAGCAGACGATAATTGCGTGCGGCGCAGGTGCTTCAACTAAGGTTGTGTTCCATAATGAAGGTGATGAAAACCATTCTGTGCGTATTGAGCGAATCGAGAATGTCAAAGATGTCAGAAGCTATGTCGAGAGAATTGATGAGATGATTGAGAGAAAGCGGAAGTTCTTTGGGGAGAATGAGTTTTGATAAATGGAATGGATTGACTGGCATGGGGAATGTGATAAGCATAGGTAATCAGGGCTTTGATAGTATAAGAGAGAACAATTACTTTTTTATAGATAAAAGCAGTCTCATTAAAGAATGGTGGGATTCTGGTGATGTTGTTACTCTGATAATACGCCCTCGCAGGTTTGGCAAAACGCTTAATATGAGTATGCTTAATTGTTTTTTCTCTAGTAAATATGCTGGAAGATCAGACTTGTTCAAAGGCTTATCAATATGGGATGATTCCAGTTACAGAGATATACAGGGAACTTACCCTGTCATATATCTCAGTTTTGCTGATGTTAAGCAGACAAGCTATGCCGAGGCAGTTTCTAAGATTAAGAGCATAATATTGGAAATGTACTCACAGTATGAAAGAATGATTGATAAGGATGCTTTGACGGACAGTCAGAGACAGCTGTTATCAACAATTAAGGTTGGAATGGATGATATTGCAGCTCAGAATTCATTAAAAATATTATCTTCTGTACTTGCAGAGACAACAGGAAAGAAAGTCATAATATTATTAGATGAATATGATACTCCTATGCAGGAGGCTTATCTTGACGGTTATTGGGATGAATTCACAGCATTTATAAGAGGATTCTTTAATGCAGCATTTAAGACCAATACGTATCTTGAGAGGGCTATGCTCACAGGTGTTACAAGAGTTTCAAAAGAATCAGCATTTTCAGATCTGAATAATCTTGTGGTTGTCACAACGACATCTGACAGATACAGTACATGCTTCGGATTCACAAAGCAGGAAGTATATGCGGCACTTGACAGTTTTAATCTGGGTGAGCAGAAAGATAATGTCAAGAAATGGTATGACGGTTTCACATTTGGCAGACACAAAGATATATATAATCCATGGTCAATAACGAATTATCTAAAAGAACAGAAGTTTATTCCGTATTGGGCACTTACAAGTTCTAATAGTATGATAAGCAGACTGATACAGTCGGCATCGATAGACATGAAGATGGATATGGAAACTCTCCTTAATGGTGGAGAAATAACCGTTTGCTTTGACGAGCAGATAGTATTCAGCCAGCTTGAAAATGATGAGAATGCAGTCTGGAGTCTGATGGTTGCCAGTGGATATCTTAAAGTATGCGAAGTTGAATACAGAGGCATGATGGGTAAACCATGGTATCATCTTGCTGTTACTAACATGGAAACACTCAGCATGTTTACAGGTATGTTTACAGGATGGTTTGCTGACAAAATCACTAATTATAACAGCTTTGTCAAAGCATTTATCAGTGGGAATGTAAAAGAAATGAATATATACATGAAAGATGTTGCTTTATCGACAATAAGTAATTTTGATTCAGGTATGCATCCTTCATCAGTCAGTGAACCTGAGCGTTTTTACCATGGTTTAGTCCTTGGATTATTGTCTGAATTGTATGATACTTACGAAGTGAAATCAAACAGAGAAAGCGGATATGGAAGATATGATGTTATGGTGATTCCTAAGATTGATAAGCAGAAAGATGCTATGATTCTGGAATTCAAGGTATGTGATATCGACACAGAAGGTACGCTTGAAGATACTGCGGAGGCGGCATTGCAACAGATTAAAGAAAGACAGTATGATGCTGAACTGATAGCGAGAGGTATAGACAGAAAACATATAAGACATTATGGTTTTGCTTTCCAAGGCAAAAAGGTGTTAATAAAGGAACAATAATAGAAAGTCCTTATAATGATATCGTCAAAGTGATATCTTTATAAGGACTTAATTTAATATTGGGGCAGGTTTTGTCGTCTTTATATATGGGAAAATGTGTCGCAAAGGCTACAGAAGGCATGATTTGCAAAGCCCACTAATTAGTTATAATTCGTATAATGTGTTGGTCTTTTTTGCTACGAAATGGAGCTGGATGAGTTGAAAAACCCACTAATTATGAGCAAAGTTAGAACATAGTAGGTGTTTACCCTGTAATATGTGTGTATAATAAAAATGAAGGGGAAGAAAAGACCTACTCAATGAAAGATTGAGTAGGTTTAAAGTAGAATAACAATAGGTCAACGCATATAAGGAGGGAATATGTATATGGTGGAAAAACTGATAGATGACATCGTAAAGACTAATTCAACTAATTATCTTACAGAGGCAGGAAAGAGGTTCGTTAGTAATATAAAAAATAAGAATGACATTAAGAAGCTGCTTGCAGATAACCGGGATTTCTTTATTAAATATGAATCCAGTGCAGACAGAATGATGGATGATATAGCGACAGTTTTGTCAGATAAGAATCTTGAGGAACTGGCTGGAAAACTGTGTGAAGATTCGGGATATTCTTTTAAGGCAATACTTATAAAAGGACTTACAGATTGTATGAGTGAATATGAGATACCACATGAGGTGGCATGTCTATATGCTAACAGGATATTAGGTGCAGTATTGCATGAACTGCCACAGGTTGTTCCGGACAAATATGACAGGTATTTTCAGAGTGAATGGAGAATAGAACAGCAGCAGGCAGAGGAACAGATTAACCAGAAGCTGGAGAAGATAAGCAGTCAGATGGCGGTATATACAGCTAAACAGATGGCGATATATTCAACAGATGCTTTGGATTTACAGTTAAAGAGGCAGACGGTGAATCCTAAGATAGGCATAGATTTCTTTGACATAGATGATGATGAATTTATAAATAAATTCAATAAATTAAAGAATGATGAGAAAGTCTGTGTGAGGGCAAGATGCAGGGAAGAGGCTGTATACTGCATAATAAATGAATTGTGGAAATCAGGGGAGAAACGACCGATATTCGTTGTAAAGAGCAGGGAAGACTGGGATAAACTAATGGCTGTCAAAGAATCAGGAAATATATATATACCATGGTTCTATGCGGATGAAATAGTATCAATAGAGAATAATACTAATATATTTGTGTTTACTGACGAGGTGCCATCATTTTCAGATAACGAGATAGAGTTAAGACCAAGGACATATGAGACAATACGCAGAGCACTGACCAGAGCAGGAATGGGAGTTAATGAAGCAAATGAACTTGTAAGTGAAACACATGGATTATATATTCCGATGAAAAGAAGAATATTTAATGGGGCATTTTTAAAGAAACCAGAATGGATTGATGGATTGTCCGTAAAAGTAAAAGCTACATGTCTGCTTGCAGGTCAGTGGACAGATGCTGACGGAGATAAGGCAGTAATAGAGGAACTTAGTGGATGTGAATACGAAGAATTTATAGAGCAGATTACAAAATATGCAGGTGGAGAAGAACCATTTGTTTATATAATAGGAAAAGGAAGTGAGAAACAATACTATCTGGCAAGTGTTCAGAATACATGGGAATATTTAGATGTACAGACAGACAGTGACATATGGGGAAAGTTTACAAGGGCAAGCATAGATGTGCTGAATGAGTCAGAAACATTATTTACATATACATACGCAGAGCGTTTTGCTGCAAGATACAGAGGAGAAAAATTATTCTGGTCAGCTAATATAAGACGCGGAACGTTAAATACACTGTTAATAAAGGTGCTTCATAAAGACCACGGAGATTCACAAGTGGTTCTTGATGATATGGTTTCTGAAATACTTGGATATGTAAAGACAGAACAACAGTGGAAATACATATCAAGATACTTTAGAGAACTATGTGAGTTATCCCCTTCCATGGTACTTGACAGATTAGAGAATGAATGGGAGAAGTCTACAGGATTGTTGCAGCTTTTTGACAGGCAGAGTGATAACTTCCTGTTTGAAAGAAATGCATATATAGATATACTGTCTGGAGTTGAAACAATGCTTGTACAGAAACAGTATGCTGCGAGAGCACTAGAATGGCTGCTTCGAATAGATGATAAGTCATATAAATATACATCAAATACACCAGAAAGTATAATACATAAAGCAATATGCAGCTGGATTAATCTGTCAGCCTTCAGAACAGTAGATGAGAAAGTAAATGCTGCAAAAATAGCTCTTAAGTATGACAGGAATGGATGGGAACGCATATATAAGGCATTGCCACAATATGACAGTAACATTATTGGAAATATCATATGCCCACATTACAGAGAGCATGTGACAACTGAATGGATGGCAAAACAGGATATAGTAGAAACAGCAATACAGTATGTACAGCTTCTTATAAAAGAAGCACATTTTAAGCCAGAACGGTGGGAAAAGCTTCTTAATATAGCGGATGATGTACCAGATAATATTAGAGAAAAACTGATAAATGGCATGCTATATGAAATAAGTCAGATGACAGATGAAGAAAAAATACATCTGAAGAATTTCATTAGAAAGATAATATATAAAAACAGATATTTCAATACAGCAGAATGGGCACAGCCTGAAGAAATTGTTGAACAATACGAGAAGCTTTTAGATGAGATACATACGGATACTCCTGAATATGAGTATGAGTACCTTTTTGTGCAGGAGAATGACGGAGTACTGCTTAATCCTGTTGAAACATGTGATAATAATGCCAGACATGATGACAACGAAAAACAGGTGCAGGCAATAATAGCAGATGAAGTGACACATTTTAAGAAGCATAACTTAAGTGTGGCAAAGCTTGCTGCAATATGCTCGAAAGAAAAATGGACAACTCTTGGAAGGAGTCTCGCCAGATATTGGAGTGGTGTTTTTGATGAAGAAGTATTCTATGATTTATATAATGCACAGAGCCTGAACAGAACGATGGCTATTGATTACTGCAGAGAGCTGGCTTATAGTGGTGAAAATGTATATCTGTATATAATGGAAATACATAAAAAGAAAAAATTAGACGATGAATTTCTTGTTGGGATATACAGATTAGAAGCGGAATGTTCAGGTGAGGATATACCACAGATAGATAAAGCACCAGAACATATAAAGAAAATGTTCTGGCAGCAGGCAGACTACTATATGACATCAAAATATATCTGGGCGCTTGGCGAATGCAAGAAATATGGAAATGTAGATGTGTATATTAAGCTGTTATACAGAGCAATGTCGGATAAATATTTTGGTACGGAACAGATATACGATTATGTTGTATCATTAAAAGATATAGACGATATAAGGAATGTGTCGGATGTATCATATTATCTGAAAGAAATATTAAAACAAATGCATAAAAAATATATAGATGATGCTGTAAAAAGTTATGAGCTGGCTACTGTTGAGATAAGATTTTTCGGAGCATTAAAGTGGCGTGATATGAAATGTTTCCAGAAGATAGTCAAAGCAGACCCTGGTAATTATGCAGAGCTGATAGCAATAATACGCAGAAAGGATAATGATAATTCTGAAAAAATGCTGACAGAAGAAGAAAGTACATACATCAATGTAATGTGCCGCCTGTATGGAGAAATTAAGTTCTGTCCGGCAGAAAGAAACGGAAAAGTTATAGAATCAGAGCTAAGAAGCTGGATAGAAGAATTCATGATTCTGCTTGAAAAGAATGACCAGAAAAGTCTGTTCAGTTATTATATTGGTAAGATGTTATCATATTCACCAGCTGGGAAGGATGGTTATTATCCATGTGAGGCAGTAAGAAATGTGCTGGAAGACTATGCAGATGATGCTTTAATATCAGGTTATGTCACTGAGAAATATAACAGCAGGGGAATATACAGTCCGTCTGATGGCAGAACGGAAAAGAGTCTTGCAGCCAGTTATAAGGAAAATGCAGATTATCTTAGTACAATATATCCTAAGACAGCAAAGATATATTACAGATTGTGTGACAGATATAAATATGAAGCAAAGTGGGAGAGAGAAAGGGCGGAAAATGGTGTGTATTGAATCAGGACATTTGAAATCACCAATACTGCCACACCTGATTTTATAAAAAATATTATAGAGAAATTTAGTACAAATATAAACAGAAATGAACACAACCTCCAGAAATGGAGGTTTATGTTTAACAAGGTGTTCACGAAAAGAAAGATAAGAAAAATCATGAAAGAAAGGAAATGCAAAATAATGAACAAACAAGAAAGCGATATCTTGAATACGCTTTTATTGGAACCATTTATCAATCAAAGGATTCTAGCAGAAGTATCAGGTCATTCATTAGGAGTAGTAAACCGTTCACTAAAGGAACTTATCAAAGCTGATTATTTAGATGAATCTATACGTCCAACAGTGAAAGCAATTACAGAATTCAAACAGAAAACTCCACAGCGTGCTGTTATTCTGGCAGCGGGATTCGGTATGCGGATGGTTCCCATTAATACGGAAATGCCAAAAGGTCTTTTGAAAGTCAATGGTGAGCCATTAATTGAACGTATTATCAAGCAGCTTCATGAAGTTGGGATTAAAGAAATTTATGTGGTTGTAGGTTTCATGAAAGAAAAATATGAGTACTTGATTGATGAATATTGTGTAGAACTCGTGGTTAATGCTGATTATGCGGCAAAGAACAATTTACATTCGATCAAACTTGTAAAAGAACATTTGGAGAATGCTTACATTATTCCTTGTGACATTTGGTGTAATCGAAATCCGTTTCATCGCCATGAATTGTATTCCTGGTATATGGTTAGTGACATGGTGGTCAATGAAAGCAATGTTCGCGTTAATCGTAAAATGGAACTGGTAACTGTGCCAGAAAGTTCTGGTGGCAATGCAATGATTGGTATCTGCTATCTGGTAAAAGAGGATGCAGATACAGTTGCGAAATGTATTGAAGAGTTATGTAAAAATCAGCGGTATGATGGAGCATTCTGGGAGGAAGCTCTTTATAACAAGGATCGGATGATAGTACTAGCTCGCGTGGTTCATTCAGCAGATGTAGTGGAAATCAATACTTATGAGCAACTACGGGAAATCGACAGCAATTCTAATCAGTTGAAAACAGATGCAATTCAGGCGATTTGCAATGTTCTAAAAGCAAAGCCGGAAGCGGTTACGAATATTACTGTTTTGAAAAAAGGTATGACAAATCGGTCTTTTCTGTTTACTTGCAAAGGAAAAAAATATATCATGCGTATTCCGGGTGAGGGAACTGACCAGCTTATCAATCGTCGTCAGGAGGCAGCAGTTTATCAAGTTATTGAAGGAAAGCACATCTGCGATGTATTGCGTATATCAACCCACAAAATGGCTATAAAATCACGGAATTCTTGGAAGGCGCAAGAGTATGTAATCCATTGAACTACGAAGACGTTAAGAAATGTATGATGCGGCTACATGCGTTCCATGACTTGAAATTAAAAGTAAATCATGAGTTTGATATTTTTTGGCAGACGGAGTTCTACGAAACACTGTGGGATGGAATGCCTTCTATTTATAAGGATTATGAGAAAACAAAAGCAAATGTTTTGTCACTAAAGCCTTATATTGATGCACATGTGGGAGAAAAAGTTCTGACTCATATTGATGCAGTACCGGATAATTTCCTTTTTGTGGAGAAGGACGGAAAAGAAGAAATCAGACTGATTGACTGGGAGTATGCAGGAATGCAGGATCCTCATGTGGACGTTGCAATGTTCTGTATTTATTCTCTTTATAATAAACGTCAGGTTGATCAATTAATTGCAGCCTACTTTACTGAAGGCTGTAGTGATGAGATTAGAATCAAGATTTATTGTTATATTGCAGCTTGCGGACTTTTATGGAGCAACTGGTGTGAGTATAAGAGAAATCTCGGTGTGGAGTTTGGTGAGTATTCGCTTCGACAGTACCGATATGCAAAGGATTACTATCGAATCGTTCAAGAAGAATTGAAAAAGCAAGGAGAGGAAGAGTAAATGCCAAAAGTAGAAAGAGCTATTATTATGGCAGCTGGTTTAGGAAATCGAATGCACCCAGTGACACTGTCAACACCGAAACCGATGGTTAAAGTGAATGGGGTGCGGATGATCGACACAGTCATTGATGGTCTGCATGAAAATGAAATTTATGAAATTTATGTTGTTGTCGGTTATCTTAAAGAACAGTTTGTGACACTTGAAAAGGAGTATTCTGGTGTCAGGTTGATTGAAAATCCATACTATGATACTTGCAACAATATATCTTCCCTTTATGTAGCACGAGAGCATATTGAAAATGCGATTATTCTGGATGGTGATCAGATTATTTATAATCCTGAAATTCTTGCACCAGAATTTGAACGCTCTGGTTATAATAGTGTTTGGACAGATGGTGAAACGGATGAGTGGCTTCAGACTGTTGAGAATGGCATTGTTACGGCATGCAGTCGGACAGGTGGAAAAGGCGGATGGCAGCTGTACAGTATTTCCCGCTGGACTGCAGAGGATGGGAAAAAACTAAAACGTCATCTCGAAATTGAGTTTGAACAAAAGAAGAATCAACAAATCTACTGGGATGATGTGGCGATGTTCTGCTACCCAAAGGAGTATCAATTGGGTATCCGTCCTATGAATAGAGACGATATTATAGAGGTGGATAATCTGAGTGAGCTAATTGCTCTAGATGCCAGCTATAAAAAATATGTGGAGGAAAAGTAAATGAATACTAAAAAAGAACATGGAAAAATAGACTGGACGATAACACTGGTGCCCTTGGCAATCGTAATTGCATTATGTGTTCTATTCTTTTTGGCACCAGAACAATCGAATGCAGTACTGAGCCAGATTCGTTTTTTTTTAGGTGATACTTTTGGAACATATTACTTAGTAATTGGATTGGGAATTTTCATTCTTTCTCTGTATATTGCTGGCTCTAAGTACGGTAACATAGTTTTTGGCGAGCAAAATGAGAAGCCGAAGTATTCTTTTTTTGTGTGGGGTTCAATGATGTTCACCTGTGGCCTTGCAGCAGATATTCTTTTCTATTCGTTTTCGGAATGGGTGTTGTATGCAACTGATCCGCATCTGACAGAGATGGGAAGTATTCAGGATTGGGCAGGCGTATATCCACTGTTCCATTGGAGCTTCATTCCGTGGGGATTCTATCTGGTACTGGCTGTTGCCTTTGGCTTTATGCTCCATGTAAGAAAAAGAAACCGTCAGAAATATTCAGAGGCTTGCCGTCCGATTCTTGGAAAGCATACCGATGGCTGGGCAGGTCGCATTATTGATATGTTAGCTGTGTTCGCACTCCTTGCTGGTACTGTTACCACATTTAGCGTGGCAACACCGCTGATGGCAACTATTATTGGCGAACTGTTCCATGTTGCTGTTAGTCGTACTGTAATCAACATTATTATTCTTCTGATTACCTGCGCTGTATATACATATTCCTTACTGCATGGATTTAAGGGGATCAGCAAGTTGGCAAACATTTGTATTTATATGTTCTTTGGTCTGATTGCCTTTGTGCTGCTGTTTGGTGGAGAAACACGGTACATTATTGAAACTGGTTTTTCTTCACTTGGTCGAATGATACAGAACTTTGTTGATCTGTCTACATTTACTGACCCGCTCCGTACATCGAACTTTCCGCAGAATTGGACGATTTACTATTGGGCTTATTGGATGGTTTGGTGTGTGGCTGCTCCGTTCTTTATCGGAAGCATTTCTCGTGGCAGAACAGTGCGTCAGACAATTCTTGGTGGCTATATATTTGGTGTTGGTTCCACATTGACGAGCTTTATTGTACTGGGTAACTACTCTATGGGAATGCAGGTGACCGGAAAAGCAGACTTTATTGCACAGTATCTGGAGAGCGGTGACCTGTACGGGATGATCGTATCTATCATTAAGACGATGCCGGGTGCGCCTGTTATTATGGTAGTTGTTTTGTTGACAATGATTGCTTTTTATGCGACGTCTTTTGACTCAATTGCATTGACAGCATCCTGCTACAGCTATCACACATTGAGAGATGGTGAGCAACCGAATAAGGGCATTCAGTTGATGTGGTGTATTTTGCTGATTTTGCTTCCGATTGCATTGTTGTTTGCAGAAAGTTCTATGAACAATCTTCAGTCGGTGAGTATTGTGGCGGCATTCCCGATTGGAGCGGTAATTGTGATGATTGCGGTTAGCTTTATGAAGGATGCCAAAAAATATATGGAAAATGTGGAAGAAAAAGGTCAGCAAGAGGTTGACAATGTTGACAACGAAAAATAAATTTGACAGGAGAGCATGTTAAATTTTAAAAGTACAATATAAAAATGTGTTGATAGTAATCAGAATCTTTGCAGTTGGATATAAAAGGGTCAGGTCTTATAATAATTTTTCTCCCGCTAATTTCAGAAAATGGTTATTCAGGTTTATGTTTTTAGAAAATAAAATGCCGTTACAAGATATACTTGTAACCATGAATATTCCTATATGTAATATTGTAAATTATATTTCGGACGATGAGATAATTGCTGGGTGTACGGATAGGATTGGGAATGGGTGGATTAATGATAATGAATGGGATGGAATATATAACATAAATTTTTAATAAGGTTGAAGTCAGCAAAGGCGATTGTGTCATGGTAAAAGCCGGTACGATTCATGCTATCGGAGCTGGAATCCTTATATGCGAAATCCAGCAGAATTCAAATTGTACTTACAGAATGTATGATTATGACCGCAGGGACAAGTTCGGAAATAAGCGCGAGCTGCATGTAGATAAGGCTCTTGATGTTGTGGATACTAAAAGATATGTGCCATATGAAAGCAGCATTAATGCATATGATGAAGCTACGAATGAAGCCGCAGCAACTATTGAAGAGGACTCATCAGAAGGTCAGTTATTAGTAAGCTGCAAATATTTTGAATGTTATAAATATGATATATCCGATTCAGTATCTATTAATGTTGATACAGCTTATTTCCGCTCTGTGATATTTACGGAAGGATGTGGAACTATACGCGTAGGAGAAGATGTTAAGGCATATAAAGTGGGTGATAGTTTCTATATAACTGCAGGTAATAAAACTGTGGAAATAGAGGGAAACTGTGTTGCTATTGTTACGAAGGTCTGATTGAGATGCAGGTATGTATTTGTCTAGTTCTAGTTTTGTTATGGACACAAAATAATGCATAAATTTTTAATTTAATATATGTGAAATTGACCTCCGTTGGTGAAGCATTTGCTTTGCTGGCGGAGTTTTTTTGTTATTCTGGAATGTGGTTTGTGATTGGAGCAGAAAATTCAGGTAGAGAATTGCAATATTGATTGATAAACTGATTATAATATGTTAATATTTAGACAAGTCGGATTGTGAAAATAATTGTTTGGATTAATTCAAGGATACATAGGGTAAGGAGTAAGGTACTATGGGTAAGGTTGGGTTAATTCAGGTTGTAAAACGAAGTCCCCTTGGGGACTGGGATATATGATGGAGAGAGGTTGATGAGGCCTCTCTTGAAGTGTTGCTATTATTAAATATAAAATTATTGAAAGAGTAAAAAAATTATATATTAAATATGATTATATAAAAAGGAGAATTTATGGCTTTTAAGACACGAAAAAAAGAAGAGTTTTCATATTCATCACCTCAAGAGATGTATCAAGATAATAAACTAAAAAAAATAATGGGACCATTAGATTATCAAGCAGTAATGCTGGATAAGTATATAGAAAATTATGATGAAAAGACGTTGGCATTAGAATTACCGACGGGAAGTGGTAAAACTTTAGTGGGATTATTAATAGGCGAATACAGAAGACGTAAAAATAAAGAAAAGGTGGTGTTTTTATGTCCTACCAATCAATTAGTTAATCAAGTGGTTGAACAATCAAATTTAAAATATGGATTAAAAGCAATTGCTTTCTGTGGAAAACAAAAGGAATATTCGCCAAAAGATAAGAGTAGTTTTCTAATGGCAGAAGCTATTGGGGTTACAACATATAGTTCGTTTTTTGCATTACATTCTTTTTTTGAGGATGTAGATGTCATAATAATGGATGATGTGCATTCTTGTGAAGATTATATTATGTCAAATTGGACTATTCAGATTGATGGTCAAGGTACAACTTTTATTGAAATAGCTGAATTATTAAAACCATTTATTAGCGAAACAGATTATAAGTATTTATTAGAGGATGAATATATTCCAGAAGTTGCATCATGGTGTAATATGTTGCCTATGCCTTTAATATTAAATAAACTAGATGAACTTCAATCAATTTTGCAACAAGGCATAGAAGGTGGTTCTTCAAATTATTATGCATATTTGAGAATGTCTGAAAACTTGAAAGAGTGTAATATATATATTGCAAATAGAAAAATTCTTATACGTCCTTGGATAGCACCAACTATGTCCTTTAAACCATTTGTAGATGCAAAACAAAGAATATTGATGTCTGCAACACTAGGAAGAAGTGGTGAATTAGAAAGAATTACAGGTATTGAAAAAATCTTTCGTTTGCCAATAGTAAATGATTGGGACAAAAAAGGATTGGGAAGAAAATTTTTTGTTTTTCCGGATTTATCATTGGGAAAAGATGAACAGTGGAATATAATTGCAGCACTTCAAAATTTGTGTAAAAAAAGTGTCTTTCTGGTTCCCGATTCTCAATCGGTAGATGCTATTAAACAATTTTATGAAGATAATTTAAACGACACAAAAGTTTTTGATGCAAAGGATATAGAAGAATCTAAACAATCATTTGTAGATAGCCCTGCTGCAACAGTTATTTTAGCAAATCGTTTTGATGGTATAGATTTTTCTGATGATGAGAGTAGATTGCTATTTATTTGGAATTTACCTAAAACGACTAATTTACAGGAAAAGTTTTTAATTACTAGAATGGGAGCTTCAAAACTATATGCAGAAAGAATAAGAACGAGGATAATTCAGGCTGTGGGTAGATGCTCAAGAAATCCTAGTGATTATTCTATTGTTTGTGTAATAGGGGATACAATTCAGAATGATTTAACTAAAAAGGAAAAAATTAAGCAATTTGCGCCAGAACTGAGAGCAGAAATTCAATTTGGTTTGGAAAATTCTATGGATTATTCAAATGTGAATGATGTGTTGGAACAAGCTGAAGATTTTTTGAATAGAACTGCAGTGTGGCAAAGAGCGGAAGAGGATATAGTACAATTAAGAAATGAATATTGGAACGAAGAAAATAATGCAGAAGAGCAGATAAATCAAAAGCTACATCAATCGGCAATTCTTGAATTGAAATTTCAATATTCGTTATGGAAAAAAGATTATAAATCAGCATATGAATATGCTAATAATATTGTTCAAAATTTAAATGCACCTGCGCTAAATGGATATAAATGTTTTTGGAATTATATGACGGGATGTATGGCGTATTACTTATTTAAAGATGGACAAGCAGAGTATAAGACATCAGGCATACAGTGTTTATCGGATGCAGTAAAAGAAAATATGGGAATAAGATGGTTGCCTGGCTTATCGGAAAAATTGTTTTTTGCTAAAAGTGAAGATGTTAAAGATACAGATTTTTTTGTTGATTGCATTGAAAAGATAGAAAGTATTTTTACATTATTGCCAACATTGCAAAAAACAGAGAAAAAAATTGAAAGTATTTTAAGGGATTTAAATTCGTCCAATGGAAATGAATTTGAAAGAGGTCATAAAGGATTAGGAGAATTGTTGGGATTTATCTCAGAAAATCCTAATAGTACAGGTGCCCCTGATCCATATTGGATAATTAATGAAAATAATTTAGTCGTTTCAGAAGATAAAATTTATGAGGAAAAAGAACAGGTAAAAAAAGTACCGATATCTGATGTTAGCGAGGCTGGAAGACATAAAGCATGGATTGTTGAACACGAGAAAAGAATAACGAAAGGCGCTAATGTATATACAATTCTAATTACTAACTCGGATGGGATTGATGATGAGGCTCGTATATATGCTGATGATATATATTATGTGAATAGAAAAGAATATGTTGACTGGGCAGTTAAAGCACTTACAGTCATTCGAAGCGTATGGAACACGTTTTCAGGTGAAGGGGAGAGCGAAT
>OGHH01000973.1_pt1 | contig 24795 bp, 24 predicted proteins | sample 1571471 | NCBI WGS metagenome assembly OGHH01 (sample SAMEA2581936, study PRJEB24529) | metagenome | biome: Human gut stool | place: China | collected 2011
GTAATGCGCCAGTTTTTCAAGCGGCTGCCTCCTCCGGTGGAATGCAAAAACCGCCTTCACGGGAGCGAAGGCGGTTTGCGTCAAAAAATGTCGAATTACTTGGAATTGAAGATCTTGAAGATGCTGTCAAACGGGTCTTCCTCCGCGGGGGCGGCCGCGTCCGCAGCCGGGGCAGCGGTCGGGGCCGGCGTCACCGGAGCGGTCGGGGCAGCCGGAGCGGCAGCCTTGGCAGCGGTGGAAGCGGCCGTGTAGAGACCGGCGGCGGGAGTCTGCGCCGGAGCGGCGGTCTGCTCGGCCTGCGCCTTGCCCGGCTCGTCGAAGCCGGTGGCAATGACGGACACGCGGATCTCGTCGTCGAGCGAAGGATCGAAGCTCGCGCCGAAGATGATGTTGGCGTCCGGGTGCGCAGCCTCCTGAACGAGGTTTGCGGCCGTCTCGACATCCTCCAGGCCCATATCCTCGGAGCCGGTGATGTTGATGAGCACGCCGCGCGCGCCGTTGATAGACGTCTCCATGAGCGGGCTCGCCACGGCCATGCGGGCGGCGTCCTCCGCCTTGCCCTTGCCGGCTGCGCGGCCAACGCCCATGTGGGCGAAGCCGGCGTCCTTCATGACGCAGGTGACATCCGCAAAGTCGAGATTGATGAAGCCGGTGTTCTTAATCAGGTCCGAGATGCTCACGACGGCCTGACGCAGGACATCGTCCGCGATCTCGAAGGCGTTGGCCAGCGTGACCTTCTGGTCGGTGGCGAACTTCAGCCGGTCGTTCGGGATGATGAGCAGAGAGTCGACCTTGCCCAGCAGCTCGTTGATGCCGACCATGGCCTGATCCATGCGGCGCTTGCCCTCGAACTTGAAGGGCTTGGTGACGACGCCGACGGTCAGGATGCCCGCCTCGCGCGCGATCTCGGCAACAATGGGCGCGCCGCCCGTGCCGGTGCCGCCGCCCATGCCGGCGGTGATGAAGACCATATCAGTGTCCTCGAGCGCCTTGGCGATCTGGTTGCGGCTCTCCTCGGCGCTCTTGCGGCCGACCTCAGGGTCGGAGCCCGCGCCCTGACCGTGCGTCAGCTTTTCGCCGATCTGAATTTTATAAGTGGCGGCAGACACGTTGAGCGCCTGCTTATCTGTATTCACCGCGACAAAGTCGACGCCGCGCGCACCGGTGCGCACCATGCGGTTGACCACGTTGTTGCCGCCGCCGCCAACGCCGATGACCTTGATCTTAACTACGTTTTCAGGACCGGTCTCCAATCCGAATGCCATGTCGGTTCCTCCTGCAATCTGTTGTATGGGCAAGGCACTTGCCGCTGCAAGCGCCACAATATCAGGTATTTGCTATCTTAATTATTGTATTACGGTTTTCCCGCGGGGTCAATAGCAATCGGCCATTTCGGGGAAACTTTTTTACGTCAACTTCCGCCTTTATTCCGGGATGAAGTCAGCCCTGCCGTCGTTCATCAGGTTGATCGTGCCGGTCTGGTTGGCTTCAAGCTGCTCCACCACCGTGCGCACATTCCCGAGCTTGTAGGCAATGTCCGCATCCCAGGGCATTTTGACTGTAAATCGGTCCAAATAGGTAAAGGTGATGGCCGTGCCGTCGCTCAGGTCGATCTCGCCGATCATGGAGAGAAGCTGCTTATCCTCCGCTGTGCGCAGCAGCGTGAGCAGGCGCTCGAATTTATAAGAATCCTCGTCCGCAAACGCCGCCATCGCGCCGACCGCGGGCTCGACGAGCGTGCAGCCGGTCACGCGCGCACAGCCCTCGGGGATCTGCGATGCGCGCTCCAGAATTTTGCCCTCGTCGCTCATGAGCCATGTGCCGTTTTCGCCCGTCAGCGCGGCGGAGGCCGTGCACTCCGTCACGGTCAGAATGAGCGCGTCGGGGTATTTGCGGTTGATGACAACGGTCTCCACATACGGAAGCGTGTCGAAAATGGATTGTTTGACCTTATATTTGTTCAGCAGCACAAGGTTCTGCTCCTTCTGCACGCCGGCCGCCTCGATGATCTGTTCCTCGGTATAGCGCTCGTTGCCCTCCACCACGATCATATCGATGCGGAAGAACATCGTCAGCGCGCCGAGAAACGCGGCGATCACGACCGCGAGGCACAAAAGTCTCAGCGGGAAAGAGGCTCTTCCCCGCCTGCGCCGTCTGTTTCTTCGCTTTGACGCCATAGTTTTCCTGCCTTTTTCTTCATTTGCTTATGTACCCGTCTCCCGCCGCACATGCGCGCCCAGCACGCCAAGGTCGCGCTCGATGCTCTCATAGCCGCGGTCGATGTGCTCGATGCGCGAGATGCGCGTGAGCCCGTCGGCCTGCAATCCCGCGATGACGAGCGCCGCCCCCGCACGAAGGTCGGTGCACTTGACGCGCGCACCGTGCAGGTGCTCGCGTCCCGTGACGACGGCCACGCGTCCCGCGACGCGCACCTCAGCGCCCATGCGCGCCAGCTCGTCGACATGGCGGTAACGGTTTTCAAAAATATTCTCCACAAAAACGGTGCTGCCCGCGCTTTTCAAAAGCGCCGCCATCAGCACCGGCTGCGCGTCCGTCGGAAAGCCCGGATAGGGCGCCGTGCGCACAGGGCGGATGGATCTAAGACTGCCATCACTTTGGAGGAAAACATCGTCCTCCCCGCTTTTGACCGTGCAGCCCGCCTCGCTCAGCGCGCCGGACACAGTCGAAAGCGGCCGCGGGTCGACGCCGCGAAGGCGTACCTCTCCCCCGCAGCAGGCCGCGGCGCAGAGATACGTCGCGCCCACGATGCGGTCGGCGATGATGCGGTATGTTCCGCCGTGCAGCGCACGCTTCCCCTCGACTGTGATGATTGAACCGCCCGCGCCGCGGACGTTGCCGCCCATCGCGTTGATAAAGTTCTGTAAATCGACGATCTCCGGCTCGCGCGCGGCGTTGTAGATCGTCGTCACGCCGTCTGCGCCGCAGGCGCAGAGGAGCGCATTTTCCGTCGCGCCCACGCTCGGCATGGGTAAGTACACATCGCTCCCGAGGAGCGTTCCGCCGCGGCACTTGAGCTCGCCGCCCGTCTCTTTGATCTCCGCGCCCAAGGCGCGCAGCGCGCTTAAGTGCAGGTCAATGGGACGCGGCCCCAGCTCGCAGCCGCCGGGATAACAGATCGTCGCTTCCTTGCAGCGCGCCAGAATCGCGCCGAGAAAGATGACCGACGAGCGCATCTCTCGCATCAGTGCGTCGGGCACGACCGCGCGGTCCATGCGCGCTGTGTCGACCACGAGCGCATTTCCCTCCCAGTGCGTGCAGCAGCCCAAATGCCGCAAAATGGCAACGGACGCATCCACGTCCCGCAGCTTCGGACAATTTTCGATCACGCAGGTGTCCGCGCACAAAAGCGTCGCCGCCAAAATCGGCAGCACACTGTTTTTTGAGCCTTGTATCGTGAGTTCTCCGTACAGGCGCTCCCCGCCCTCTACCAACAGCTCACACATCATGTTCCCTCCCGCAAGCACATTACTTTTCCATCGTATGGCTTTTGCAGGAAATGGGTGACTGCCGGCTTTCGCAGGGCAATAGTTAGGCATTTTCAGTATAGCCATTTTGCCGCGGCGCGTCAACTTCTTTTTGCCTTGCTTTCCCGCCCGCTTTGTGGCAAAATGAGACTATTGTATTTCTCCCCGAAAGGAGTCTTTTTTCATGAAAAATACGCTCAAAGTCGCGCTCTATATTCTGTTGGCGCTTGTTTTGATCGTGCTGGCTTACGTCATCTATGTCTTTGCCGCGTACTACCGCGTGGAGGACTGGCAGACGCTCAGCGTGGTGCACTGCGACGCCGCCTCTGCCGCACCGATGGCGGACGCGCCGCAGACCGGCGTCACCTACCGCGTTTCGTCGGCCAACGTGGGCTTCGGCGCGTACAGCGACGATTACAGCTTCTTCATGGACGGCGGCAAGGAGAGCCGCGCCCGCAGCGGGCAGGCTGTCGACGAGAATATGCGCGGCGAGGTCTCGCTCGTCAAAGACCTTTCGCCCGACTTCGCCCTCTTTCAGGAGGTCGACATCGACGGCACGCGCAGCTGGCACATCGCAGAGGACGCTTATCTCAGTGATGTGATGGAAAACAGCGAATTCAACGAGGTCTTCGCGCAGAATTATGACAGTCCCTACCTCTTCTATCCTCTTATTAACCCCCACGGCGCGAACCAATCCGGTATCGTGACGCTCTCACGTCACCCGATCTCTTCCGCCGTACGCCGCTCGCTGCCGATCGAGACGGGCATCATGAAGCTCGTCGACCTGGACCGCTGCTACTCCGTCAGCCGCGTCCCGATGGAAAACGGCAGGGAGCTGGTGCTCTATAACCTGCATCTTTCGGCACGATCGCGACCGAGCAGCTGCAAATGCTCTGCGCCGACATGCTGGCGGAATACGAAAACGGCAACTACTGCGTCGCGGGCGGCGACTTCAATAAGGACCTACTCGGCAATTCTGCCGAGATCTTCGGCGTCGCGGGCGGCGAGAACGACACCTGGGCGCAGCCCATCCCCGAGGGGACGATCCCCGACGGGCTCTCCCTTGTCGTGCCGTTTGACCCCGAACACCCCGTCGCCACCTGCCGCACGGCCAACGAACCCTACAACGAGGAGACGACCTTCCGCGTGACGGTCGACGGCTTCCTCGTGTCCGACAACGTCGAAGCCGTCTCCGCCGACGTCGTTGACGCGGGGTATCGCTACTCCGACCACAATCCCATCTATATGGACTTCATTTTGAAGGCGGAATAAAGCGTCAAAAGTAAAGGAAGCGAGCCTCACGGCTCGCTTCCTTTTTATTCTCTTTCACTTGAGCAGCGTCATCACTGTGTCGTAGATGCGCTTGGTCGCGTCGGGAATACCGAGCGCCGCCATGTTTTGAGACATCGTCTCCATCCGCTGCGGATCGTTCAGGATGCCCGCCGCGGCGGCGAAGAGCTTCTTGCCGTCAAGGCCCTCTTCCGGCAGCACGAGCGCCGCGCCGTGGTCGCCGAGCAGCGCCGCGTTCTTTTCCTGATGGTGATTCGTCACGTTGGGTGACGGCACAAGTATCGCCGGAACGCCGAGCGCCGTCAGCTCGCTGAGCGTAGACGCGCCCGCGCGGCAGATAACGAGGTCGGCGGCGCGCATGACAGTCGCCATGTCGTAGATGTACTCGCGCACGTCGAGCGCGGGATGCTCAGTGATCTCCAACCCGTCATCGTGCATCCACTGCTGCATCGGCTTCCAGCAGATCTCGCCGACGCCGTGGATATGGTAAAAAGGCTCCTTTGCGCTCTCGAGTGCCAGAAACTCCGCCATCGCGCGGTTCATCGCGTTCGACCCGAGGCTACCCCAGAACGAGACGATGAGCTTGCGCCCGTCGTTCATGCCGAGCCTTTCCTTTGCCTGCTGCTTGCTGATCGTGAAGAAGTCGCCGCGTACGGGCGTGCCGGTCACGACCACCTTCTCAGGGTGCTTGTAGTGCGCGCGGCAGTCCTCAAATCCAACCATGATGCGGTCGCAGTGGGGCTCTAACTGCCGCGTCGTCAGGCCCGGCACGATGTTTGACTCGTGCACCGCCGTTGGGATGCCCGCCTTTGCGCCGTAGCGCACGAGCGGATAGCTCGCATAGCCGCCGGTGCCAACAATGAGGTCCGGCTTAAAATCGTTCAAAATCGCGTTTGCCTCGCGCTCGGCGTGGGCAAGGTTTTTGAGCGAGACAAGGTTGTGTTTGATCTCCGCAGGCCTGAACGAGCGGTGGAACGATGAAATGTTCACCGTACGGAACGGATAGTCCGTGTGCGCGATCAGATCGCGCTCCAGTCCGCGCTCCGCGCCGACGAATAAGATCTGCGTGCTTGCGTCCTTTTCCCGCATATAGCCCGCGAGCGCGAGCGCGGGGTTGACATGCCCCGCCGTGCCGCCGCAGGTAAAGATGACCTTCATAGCCGTTTTCTCCTTCCCGCGTCAGCGCATCTGACGCGAAACGCTCAGTACGATGCCGACCTCAGCCAGCTGCACGGCGAGCGCCGTGCCGCCGTAGCTGAAAAACGGCAGCGAAATACCCGTGTTCGGGATCAGATTCGTCACGACCGCGATGTTCAGGAATACCTGCAAGGCGATCTGCGTCGTCACGCCGACGGCAAGCAGACTTCCGAAGCGGTCGCGCGCGTGCAGGGCGATCCAGTAGCCGCGGATGATGAGCAGCGCGAACATGACCATGATGATCGTCGCGCCGACAAGGCCGAGCTCCTCGCAGATGATGGCAAAGATGAAGTCGTTGTGCTCCTCGGGCAGGAACAGAAACTTCTGCCGGCTCTTGCCAAGGCCCAGGCCGAACAATCCGCCCGAGCCGATGGAGAGCAAGCTCTGCCTGATTTGATAGCCCTTGTCTCGCATCCACTCTTCGTTGAACGGGTCGAGCCAGATGTCGATTCGGCTCGAGTTGTAGGTGATGATGCCGGTCGCAAAGGCGTAGATCACCAGCAGCACCAGCGCAAAGCCGAGACCGACCCAATAGTTGCGGATGCCGCCGACGTACATCATCACCGCGCCGACGCCGAGCAGCAGCACCATACCGGAAAAGTGCGGCTCCTTCGCCATCAGCGCCGCAATCACGCCGAGGATAGCGGCATACGGTACGATACCTTCACGGAATGTGGCCATTTTGTCTTTTTTCTTTGAAATGCTATCGGCAAAATAGAGGATGATGCCGACCTTGGCAATCTCAGACGGCTGGAACTGGATGGGTCCGAGACGGATCCAGCGCTGCGCGTTGTGCGTCAGTCGGCCCGTACCGATGCCGGGGATCAGGACGAGCACCAGCAGGATGATGGAAAAGATCAGCACCATCTTCGCCACCGCGCGGTAGCGCTCGTAGTTGATCTTGCCGACGACGAACATCGCCGTAACGCCGAGGACCGCGAAAATCCCCTGACGGATGAGGTAGTGCGCGGGGTTGCCGTTTTCATAGTAGGCGGAGGGGAAGCTGGCGGACAGCACCATGACCATGCCCATAGCCGTCAGCAGCAGGGTCAGCAGCAGAAACGGCAGGTCCACAGGGCCCCGGGCCGCTTCCCTGGACTGCTCCATGGCCTCCCGGCGCTGCTGGGTGCTCCAGGTGCCTACCAGGCGTTTTTTACTCTTGGTGCGGGCCATACGGTTCCCTCCTTTCCGGCAGGTTTCAGGTTATGCGCCGAAGCGGTCCATGACGCCCAGATAGGCCAGGACGCAGAAAACGGTGCTGACGGCGGCGAACACCGCCACCACCTTGGTCTCCTTCCAGCCGCACATTTCGAAGTGGTGGTGGAGGGGGGCCATTTTGAAGATCCGCTTGCCGTGGGTCAGCTTGAAATAGGTCACCTGGATGATGTCGGACAGGGTCTCGCACAGATAGACAAAGCCCACCAGCAGCAGGATCAGGGGCATATCATAGGCAAAGGCCAGAGCCGCCACCGCGCCGCCCAGGAACAGGGAGCCGGTGTCGCCCATGAACACCTTGGCAGGGTAGTGGTTATAGAACAGGAAGCCCAGCAGACCGCCCACCAGAGCGCCGGCGAAGACCCCCAGCTGGCCGAAGCCCTGCCACAGGCCGCCCAGCACTGCGAAAAACACGGCCACGGGTACCGTGACGCTGGAGGACAGGCCGTCCACGCCGTCGGTGATGTTCACGGCGTTGACGGTGCCGATGATGACGAAGGCGGCGAAGATCATATACACCACCCACGGCAGCACCAGATGGGTGTTGAAGAAGGGAATATACAGGTTGGGGCTCAGCATGCCCTCGTAGCGCATCAGGCACAGGAAGGCCACGGCGGCCGCCAGCTGCAGCAGGAACTTCTGGGGAGCGGTGAGGCCGGTGTTCTGGTGGTGCTTCACCTTCTGATAGTCGTCGATATAGCCGATGACGCCGAACACCAGGGCGAACACATAGACATACAGATGGGTGAAGTTCCCCTCCAGCATGCCCTTCCAGCCCAGGACCAGAATGGCGATGCCAATGCCGATGATGAACATCAGGCCGCCCATGGTGGGGGTGCCCTGCTTGCCCTTGTGCCAGGTGGGGCCCACCTCTTTGATGCTCTGCCCGGCCTTCAGCCGGATCAGTGCGGGGATCAGCAGCTTGCCTGCTGCCAGGGTGATGACCAGGCTCACAACGCCTGCCAGAATGATTTCCATCATGTTCTCTCCTTCCCGTCCCGCAGGGGACGCGGGTCAGCTTCCGTTTATATATTCTGCAATGATCTGTCTTTCATCCATAGGCAGCCGGTGGCCGCCTGTCTCCTGGGTGATCTCGTGGCCCTTGCCGCAGAGGATCACCGTGTCGCCGGGGCGGGCCAGGTCCAGAGCCCGGAAAATGGCCTCCCGGCGGTCCGGGATCACCAGATGGGGACCGCTGAGTCCCGGGAGAATGTCCCGGATGATGGCCAGGGGGTCCTCGGTGCGGGGGTTGTCGGAGGTGAGCACCGTCAGGTCGGCGTATTGCCCGGCGGCGGCTCCCATCAGGGGGCGCTTGCCGGGGTCCCGGCCGCCGCCGCAGCCGAACACCGCGATGATGCGGCCCGGGGTCATAGGCCGGAGGGCCTCCAGGGCCTTGGCCAGGGCCTCTGGCGTGTGGGCAAAGTCGATGAAGATGCGGCAGCCCAGCCCCGGGGCCGGTACCGGCTCCATGCGGCCGGGAACGGCGGGCACCTTGGCCAGAGCACCGGCGGCGTCCGGCAGGGAAATGCCCGACAGGCGGGCCATGGACAGCGCCGCCAGGGCGTTGTACACGGTGAAAAGTCCGGGGATGGACACGGACACGGGACAGGAGACTTCGCCCTCCCGGGCGGTGAACCGGACGCCGGTGGGGGAGAGGTCCATGTCCTCTGCCAGCAGGCGGCCTCCATGAAGCCCGTAGTCATATACGGGACAGGCGCAGTCCCGGAGAATGCGCTCCGTCCAGGGATCGTCGCGGTTTACCGCGGCGGCGCGGCACTGGCGGAACAGGGCCGCCTTGGCGGCGGCGTAGTCCTCCATGGCGCCGTGAAAATCCAGGTGGTCCCGGCTGAGATTGGTGAAAGCGGCTATAGTATACGCCAAGCCGCAGACACGGTCAAGTGCCAATGCGTGGGAGGAGACCTCCATCACGGCGTGGGTGCAGCCGGAATCGGCCATCTGCCGCAGCAGACCCTGCACCTCCCAGGACTCCGGGGTGGTGCGGCGGGAGGGGAGGACCGTGTCCCCGATGCGGCAGCCGTTGGTGCCCATGAGACCGGTCCGTATGCCCAGGGTCTGGAGCATGCCTGCCGTCAGCCAGGCCACGGAGGTTTTGCCGTTGGTGCCGGTGACGCCGATCAGGGACAGCTCCCGGTCCGGGTGGCGGAAGAAATTTCCCGCCATAAGGGCCAGGGCCCTGCGGGGGTCCGGAACAAGGACATAGGGCAGCCCCTCCACCGGGTGGGCGGACACGGCGCATGCCGCGCCCCGCTGCCGGGCCTGGGCCGTGTAATCGTGGCCGTCGGCGTTGGCTCCGTGGATGGCCACGAACACCTGGCCGGGCCGTATCGTGTGTGAATCATAGCCTGCGCCGGTGACGTCCCGGGGCAGGTCCGCCGAGGCGTACCGGATGGGCACGCCGGTCAGCAGGTCCCACAGATTCACAAAAGGGCGCTCCTTTCCGCGTCAGTCTGTCATGTTGGCGTCGCCCAGCTGCACGGTGATCACCGTACCGGCAGGCACCTGCTGCCCGGCCTCCAGGCTCTGGCTGAGGACCCGGATGTTGCCGGAGGTGGTCTGCGTGGCGCCGCTGAACCGCACCAGGAGCCCGGCGTTGGTAGCGGCCACGTTGGCCTCCGCCGCCGTCTTGCCCACCAGCTGGGGAACGGTGTACATAGTGTTGGGCTTTTCGGCCCCGGCGTAGAGGATGACGGTGGACTTGCCGGGGATCACCGCGCCGCCTGCGGGGGTCTGGTCCGTGATGGTGTCGCCGGCGCCCACCACCTTGCAGGTGAAGCCCCGGGATTCCATGCGGCTCTTGGCGTCGGCCACGGAGCTGCCGATGACATAGGGAACGGTGGTATCCGCGCCCAGCAGCTCCTCAGCGCTGTAGGTGGGCTCAATGCCCAGATAGGGCAGGATATCCGCCATGATCTTGCTGTTGACCGGGGCCACCATGCTGCCGCCGGACACGGAGGTGCCGGCGCTGCGGCTGGGGGTGTCCATGGTCACCAGGATGATGACCTGGGGATCGTCCGCCGGGGCGAAACTGACAAAGGAGACCACCAGGTCGCCGGTCTGGCCCTTGTCGGCGGTGCCGGTTTTGCCGCCCACGCGGTAGCCCTTCACCTGGCCGTTGCGGCCGGTGCCGTCGGACACCACGTATTCCAGGCATTCCCGGACGTGGGCGCTGGTTTCCTCGCTGACTACCTGGCGCACGGGGGTGTTGTCGTGCTGATAGGTGATGTTGCCGTCGCTGTCCACGATCTGCTCCACCAGATAGGGGGTGTGCAGATAGCCGCCGTTGACGCAGGCGGCCTGGGCCGCGATCAGGGCCAGAGGCGTGACGTTGAAGTTCTGGCCGAAGGCGTAGCAGGCCAGGTCCAGCTGGGTGAAGTTCTCGGGGCTGGCGAAAACGCCGGTGGCCTCGCCGTCCAGGTCCACGCCGGTGCCGTTCATCAGGCCGAAGTCGTTCATGTATTCATAGAACTTCTCGTTGCCCAATTGCAGGCCGAAGGTGATGAAGGCGGGGTTGCAGGAGTGGGCCGCCGCCTCCTTCAGGGTCTGGGTGCCGTGGGTGCCGGTGCAGTGGATGGTGGCGTCGGACACGTGGATACCGCCGGTGCAGGTGTAGGTGGTGTTCATATTGATGAGCCCCTCCTCCATGGCGGCGGACATGGTGAGGATCTTGAAGGTGGAGCCGGGCTCGTAGGTATCGTTCAGGGCCTTGTTGCGCCACTGCTTGAGCAGCTGGTCGGAGGTGTCGGTGAGGTTCTTCTTGAACAGGTCGTTCTGAACGGTGAAGGCGTCGTTGACATCGTAGGTGGGATAGGACACCATGCCCAGGATGCCGCCGGTTTTCACGTCCATGACGATGCCGGTGGCGCCGTGCTCCGCGCCGTATTTGTCAGCCATCTCGCCCACATATTTCTCCAGATAATACTGGACGTTGGCGTCCAGGGTCAGGACCAGGTCCTGGCCGTTTTCGGCGGCGAAATACTGCTCATACTCATAGGGCAGGGGATTGCCCCGCTCGTCCTTGGCGGTGACCACCAGGCCGGTCTGGCCCTGGAGGTACTTGTCGTAACGGGATTCCAGGCCATACAGGCCGGTGTTGTCGGTGCCCACAAAGCCCAGGACATGGGAGGCCAGGGAGCCGTAGGGGTACACCCGCTTGGCGTCGGCCACCATGTAAACGCCGTGGACATCGGTGTCGTTGATGAGCTGGCGGATCTGGTCCGCCACGTCCTCGTCCACCTTCTTGGCCAGGACCTCATACTGGGAGTCCGTGCGGTCCATGCAGGAGCGGATGGTGTCCTGGGATACGCCCAGAATCCCGGAGAGACTGGCGGCCAGGGAATCATAGGTCCAGTGGACCTGGGATTCCTCGGACAGGGGCGTTTCCCCCTCCGCCAGGGAGGCATTCTTCTGACGAATCTCCGCCAGGCGCTCCTCCTCGGCGTCCAGCTGCTCCTTCAGGTCCTTGGGGGACAGGAACACTGTCTCCGTGGACACGGACACCGCCAGCTGGCTGCCGTTGCGGTCGTAGATGGTGCCGCGGAAGGCGGAGACCACCGTCTGGCGGGTCTGCTGGTCCAGGGCCCGGGTCTGCATCTCCTGGTGCCGGGTGATCTGGAGGTGGTACAGCTGGAAAAACAGGATCACGAACAGCAGGATGCCCATGACCAGCATCAGCCAGAAGGTGCGGCTGCGGACGGTGCGGGTGGCCTGCCGGGCATAAAATTCCGGTGAACGCTGCTTTTTTTCGCTGGGTTTTCTCTTTCTGGGTCTGAACATGGGCTGCTCCTTTCGCCGGAATACCAAGGCAAGGAGCAAGAAGTATTCCTTCTCACTCCTTGCGCGTCTTAACTATATGGCGGCGCTCAGCGGAAATATTCCACCACTGCGTCCACGCCGTTCTTTACCCAGTTCCAGGCCTGGGCCAGGGGCCCCGTGGACTCGGGACGACAGATCTCGGCCATGTCCGCCCCGCCCAGCTCGATGTACTCAATCTGGTCGGTGGTGGGCTTGGTCATGCCCGCGGCCTGGGCCGCCGCCTTGACGGCGGACTGGTCAAAGGCCTTTTCGTATGCCACGCCCAGGGCCACGTTGTCCTCCTGGGCCTGCTGCAGCTGGGCCTGCTTGACGGTGACGTCGTGGCTGGCCTGCATCAGGCGGATATAGCCCATCATCAGCACCACGGCCATCATCAGCAGCACGGCCACACCGGCCAGCATAACCGGAGAGGCATGCTCCCGGGGACGGGCTGCCGGACGGCGGCGGGGCTCCTGCCGGGGACGCTCCCGGCGCTCCGGACGGCGCAGAGGCTCCTGGGGCTGTTCCTGGGGTTGGCGGACGGCATTGCCGTCGAACTCGCCCCAGTTCAGGGTATTCAGATCATAGGCAAGGCTGCCGAAAACCGGCTCGTTGTTCATCCTTCTCGTATTCTCCGCCATGGTCGGGCAGCTCCTTTCGTATGTTGAAATCGTTTCCAAAAACAGGAAAATTTACAGCTTTTCCGCCACACGCAGCTTGGCGCTGCGGGCGCGGGGGTTATAGGTCAGCTCTGCGGGGCCGCAGACGATGGGCTTGCGGTTTACCAGGCGCACCGTGGGCTTTTTGCCGCAGACGCAGACCGGAAAATTGGGGGGACAGGTGCAGCCGGTGGCCAGCTCCTGCATGGTTTTTTTGACGATGCGGTCCTCCAGCGAGTGGAAGGTGATCACCGCCAGGCGTCCGCCGGGGGCCAGACGGCTGGCCGCGCCCCGCAGCATGGCGGTGAGCTCCTCCAGCTCGCCGTTGACGGCGATGCGCAGGGCCTGGAAGCTCCGCTTGGCCGGATGCTGCTTTTCCCGCAGGGCCTGGGGCGGCATGGCGCTTTTGATCAGGTCCACCAACTGGCCGGTGGTTTCGATGGGAGCTTCCTCCCGGGCGGCGACAATGCGCCGGGCAATGGCGGGGGCGTAGCGCTCCTCGCCGTATTCATACAGGATCCGCCGCAGCTCCTCATAGGACCATTCGTTGACCACGGTGCGGGCGGTAAGGCCGGCGGTGCGGTCCATGCGCATGTCCAGGGGGGCGTCGTGCATATAGGAGAAGCCCCGCTGGGCGTCGTCCAGCTGCGGGGAGGACACCCCCAGGTCAAAGAGCATGCCGTCCACCGCCGGAATCCCCAGCTCATCCAGCACCTCCGCCACCCGGCTGAAGTTACTGTGGACCAGGGTGACACGATCGGCGTAGGGGGCCAGCCGCTGACGGGCGGCCTCCAGGGCGGTTTTGTCCCGGTCCAGGCCGATCAGGCGGCCGCCGGCGTTCAGGCGGCGGACGATCTCCCAGGAGTGGCCCGCCCGGCCCAGAGTGCCGTCCAGATATATGCCGCCGGGGCGGATGGCCAGGCCCTCCATGCACTCGTCCAGCAGAACGGGGCGGTGGCCGAAGGCCACATCGGCGGCTTCGTTTCTGTCAAATGCCATGGCTCACATCCCCATTTCTTCCATCGCCTTCTCCAGCTCACCGGAGCTGAAGGCCTCGTCCTCCATTTTTTGCCAAAGAGCGGCGTTCCAGATCTCGGCCCGGTCGAAGATGCCGATGATGACCACCTCTTTTTCCAGGTTGGCATACTGCCGCAGCTTGGCGGGCAGGAGAATGCGGCCCTGGGCATCGGGGACACAGTCGGTCATATAGGCGTACATCATCCGCAGGCGCTTGATCTCGGTGAAGCTCTTGCCCTTCAGACTTTCGTTGAACCGGGCCCAGCCCTCGTCGGAGTAGACGGACAGGCAGTGATCCTGGCCAATGGTGACGTGGAGGGTGCCGCCCAGCTCGTCCCGGAGCTTGGTGGGGATAAACAGACGGCCCTTGGCGTCAATGTTGTGCGCATATTGACCGTTCATGCCTGCTCTCCCTCCCCTCGGCGCTGTTTTGTGGGAAAACTGTGGGCTATCGCCACACAATCATGGGTTTTGCCACCATTTTGTCCCACATCGAAATCAAAAAAAAGACACCATCAGATATGTGTCTTTATTATATAACGCTATATAAAATTTTTCAAGGGGTATTTTAACCCACTTTTTCGCTCAAAATCCCGGAATTATGGGTTTTTCCAGGGATTTCCTGCACTTTTTCAAACGGCTGTTCTATTTTGCCGCCAAAAACCCGCATCCCGGAGGCTGACAAGACACCAGCATGCGGGCTTTTGGCAGAATAACCAGTAAATTTCAGCGAAAAGCACAAAAATGAACAGGGAAATTTGTCACTCCTCGGAGGAGGGCTTGACGGGGTCGGCCTTGAGCTTCTCCTGGCAGGCCTGCATCTGTTCTGCGGAGGCGCTGCGATAGCGGACGCGGGACTCCCGCACCTCGTCCAGGGCGGCCTGGATAGCTTCCTCCGTCCGGCGCAGGGCGTCCTCGGTGTAGGTGTTGGCCACCTGGTACAGCTGGCGGCTGCGGTCCTCGGCCTGACGGATGATCTCGCTGCTGCGGCGCTGAGCCCGCTGAATGGTCTCGCTTTCGGAGACGATGGTTTTGGCGTCCTCCTGGGCCTTTTCCAGCATGCGCTTGGCCTCACCCTGGGCCTGTTCCCGAAGGCGCTTGGCCTCATCCTGGGCCTGGTCCAGCATGCGGCGGACCTCGTGATTGGCCTTGTCCACATACTGCTCCTTGGACTTCATCAGCTCCTGAGCCTTGGTGAGCTCGCCGGGCAGCTTGTTGCGGATCTCGTCCAGCAGGTCCAGCGCCTCATCGCGGTTGATGACGCATTTTTCGGAGCTGAAGGTGGCGCCCTTGGCCTCGTCGATCATGCCGAACAGCATGTCCAGAAGCTTCTGCACATTTTTGTCTTCCATTTATGACCGTCCTTTCCACTGCTCGGCCACCGGGGCCGGCACATATTGTTCCATAGGCTGTCCGTAGCGGATCATTTCCCGGACCATGGTGCTGCTGAAATGCTGATAGGCGGGACTGGCCGGAAGGAAAACCGTCTCCAGCCCCGGGCAGATGCCCCGGTTGATGCTGGCCATCTGATACTCCTGGTCGAAATCCGTGGCGTTGCGCAGGCCCTTCACCAGGACGCAGGCCCCCTTTTCCCGGGCATAGGCGGCCAGCAGGCCACTGTAGTGCTCCGCCGTCACATTGGGCAGGTCCGCCACGGAGCGGCGGATCATGTCCACCCGCTCGTCGGCGGAGAACATGGGCTTTTTGTCGCAGTTGACCAGCACGCAGACATACACCTGGTCAAAGCACTGGGCCGCCCGACGGATGATATCCATATGCCCCAGGGTGATGGGGTCGAAGCTGCCGGGGTAGATCGCAATTTTCATGGGGTTATTCCTCGTTTCCCTGGCGGTGGTAGACAGTCAGCTTGATCCGGCCGTAGCGGTACTCCCGATAAAGGCGGTAAGGGGCCGCCAAGGGGGGCAAAACGGCGTCTGCCGGACTTTCCGCCATTATTATACCATGCTCGCGGCAAATGTCAAACCCTGCGATATCCTGCAGAGCCTGCTCCAGCAGGCCGGTGTCATAGGGGGGGTCCAGGAACACCAGGTCGAACTTCTCGCCGCTGCGCAGATAGGCCAGGGAGTCGCCGTTCCGGACCCGGGCCCGGTCCGAAAGTCCGCACAGCTCCAGGTTCTCCCGGATCAGCTTCAGGGCGGCGGCGCTTTTGTCCACAAAAACCACCTCCGACGCGCCCCGGCTCAGGGCTTCGATGCCCAGCTGGCCGGTGCCGCCGAACAGGTCCAGCACCCGGCGGCCCTCGATGTCGAATTGCAGGATGGAGAACATGCTCTCCTTGACCTTGTCGGTGGTGGGACGGATGTCCATGCCCTGGGGCTCCTTCAGGCGGCGGCCCCGGGCGGTTCCGGTGATGACTCTCATATCGTTATCCCTTCGGATCGAAGCACTCGAAGATCACCAGGTTCCCCTGGGCCTCGGCGGCTTCCATCTCCTCTTTCGTTCGGATGGTCCAGTTGATCTCCTGGACGTGGTAGAATTTCCGGCACCAGCGCAGACACAGGTTGTCCCGGTCGGAGAACCGGTAGGCGATGAAGTCGGGCTTGGCGGCAATATTGGAGAACAGATTTCCCAGCAGCCACATGGTGGCCTTGCCGTGACCGGCGGTCTCCCCGTGGCGCAGGAACTGCTCGGACAGCTGGCCCCGGACGATCTCCGGGCGGTTTTTCTTCAGCCAGATCAGGCAGCGGGGATCAAAGGACTCAATGCAGTAGTGGACCCGATAGCGGTCCAGCATGCGGCAGGTGGCCTCGGCCAGGGCGGCATGGTTGCCCCGCTCGGCCTTCAGCTCGATGATCAGGGGCGTGAGGTCCTGGAACAGCTCCAGCACCTCCTCCAGCAGGGGGATCTGTTCATCGGTGCCCTCCAGGCGGTAGGTTTTCAGCTCCTCCGCTGTCAGGTCCTCCACCAGCACGTCGGCCCCGGCGGTGCGCTTCAGGCTGGCGTCGTGGATCACGGCCAGGCGGCCGTCCTTCATCAGGTGAACGTCCAACTCCGCGCCGAAGCCGTTTTCGATGGCCCGGCGGAAGGCGGCCATGGAGTTTTCGGGGACCCGGGGCTTATCGTGATAGCCCCGGTGGGCGTAGCGGAACAGACGCAGCAGGCCCCAGGCGCTGTGGCCCCGGCGGCACTGGAGCGTCAGGGTGAACAGCTCCCCCAGGATCAGCAGCACCAGCAGAATGATAACAGCAACCATCCGGCGTCAGTCCTCCATTTCGTCCAGGGCCTCCAGGCCCCGCTTGGCCTGGGGCTTGCTGTCGCCGTGGCGGACGAACAGCATGGTGACGAAGGCCAGAGCCGTGAACACGGCGGCGTAGGGGAACAGCACATGCATACCGAAGCGGTCCATCAGCAGGCCGGACAGCATGGGCGTGGCCACCTGGGCGGCCATGGAGGCGGTGTAGTAAAACCCGGTGTATTTGCCCACGTCGCCGCCGGAGCACATCTCCACCACCATGGGGAAGGAGTTGACGTTGATGGTGGCCCAGGCGATACCGGCCAGGGCGAACATGGCGTTCATGAGCATGGTGGGGCTTTCGGCGTTGAGGAAGGCGGCCACGGTGAAGGCGGTGGTCAGCATGACCACACCGGCCAGAATGGTCTTTTTCCGGCCTGCCTTGGAGGCGATGAAGCCTACCGGCAGATAGGAGACGATGGCCGCCGCCTGGGCGATGATCAGGGTCAGGTTATAGTCCTTGTGCAGGATGTTGCTGGCATATACGGAATACTTGGAGGTGACGGCGTTGTAGCCGAAGAACCACAGGACGATGGACAGAAGAAGGAGAATCAGGGACCTTACCTCGTCCACGGACAGCTTGCGGCCGCCTTCGGCCTCCTCCTGCTCCTGAGTTTCCTCCTCGATGCCCAGGGCCACGGCCTGCTGCTGCATCTCATAGGCCCACTCCTTTTCCCGGACGGTGAGCATGAAGATCACCAGCGCCACCAGCATGATGGCGGCGATGACGGCGAAATAGCCGGTGTAGCTCATCAGGGAGTTGCGGACGGCGGAGGTGGCGAACACCATGCCCAGGGCCAGCACCAGAATGCCTCCGGCGGAGCCCATCAGGTTGATGACGGCGTTGGCCTTGGAGCGCAGAGGCTTCAGGGTCACGTCCGGCATCAGGGCCACCGCCGGGGACCGGAACACGGCCATGGACACCAGCACGATCAGCAGCAGTACGATGAAGAACACCAGAGTTACCGGACTTTTGGCGGTGGCGTCCCAGGCGCAGGCCTGGCGGGCGGGGACCACATAGTTGGTATAATCGGGGTTGGTGACGGTGCTGCCGTTCTGCTCCACCTGGCTGCGGATCTGGCAGAATTCCTCCTGGGTGAATTTCTGGCTCAGAACGAACTTGTCGCCGCCGGGGGTCAGCAGGGTCTCATCAGCCTGGCGGTCATAGATCTGCTCCAGGGCGGCGGGATCGTCGATGGCGGAGACGTCGGACAGGTGCTTCAGCTGGGCGTTGTCCACGAAGGACAGGGCAATGAGCATCACGGCGGCGATCAGCGTGCCCACCACGATAAAGGGGGTCCGGCGGCCCCACTTGCTGTGGTGCTTGTCAGAGATGGCGCCGAACAGGGGCAGCATGAACAGGGCCAGCACATTGTCCAGAGCCATGATGACGCCGGACCAGGCCTGGCTCATGCCGAACTTGTTGGTGAGGATCAGGGGGATGGTGTTGTCATAGGCCTGCCAGAACGAGCAGATCAGGAAGAAGGCAAAGCCCACGAAAATAGTCCGCTTGTAGTTGAGTTTCATACGGTTTCCTCCAGTTCACGGTACAGAGTACCGATATCGGGATACACCCAGGTGGGATGGATCCGGTAGGTGTCGATGTCCGCCATGGTGCCCTCGCCGGACAGGACGAACACGGTGTCGATGCCGGCGTTGACGCCGCAGGCCACGTCGGTGTACAGCCGGTCCCCCAGCAGCACCGTCTGCTCCGGGGAAAAGCCCGTGCGTTCCATGGCCAGCAGGGCCATCTCCGGCTGGGGCTTGCCGATGACCACCGGCTCCCGGCCGGTGGCGGTGGTGAGCATGCGGCAGACGCTGCCGCAGTCGGGCACGGAGCCGTACCAGGTTGGGCACACCCAGTCGGGGTTGGTGGCCACAAAGGGGACGCCCCGGTTCAGCAGGATGCAGGCGTCCTCCAGCTTCTGAAAGGTCAGCTCCGTGTCGAAGCCGCACAAAAGCACCTCCGCCTGCTCCCGGTCCCGGGTGACGGGGATCCCGGCCCGGTCCAGCTGGGACAGGAAGGAGTCCGTGCCGAATATATAGCAGGTTTTCCCGGGCAGGGCCGCCTTCAGATACCGGATGGTGGCGTCCACGGAGGTGAGATAGTCGCCGGGGGCGGACTCGATGCCCAGGCGGCGGAGCTTTTCGATGTACCCCTCCACGCCCCGGGAGGAGTTGTTGGTGAGAAACAGGTAACGGCCGCCCATGGAGCGCACATGGCGCAGAAACTCCGGCACGCCGTCAAACAGGCGGTCGCCGATGTAGAGGGTGCCGTCCATATCCAGCAGAAACAGCCGCTTGTCCCGCAGCTTGGTCACGGAATCGTCTCCTTTATACAAAAAATACAGCACAAGGATACCACAAAGCGGCGGGGCTTTCAAGCACGTTATGCCTGGTCCTCCTGCTCCTGGCGAAGCTCGTCCTTGGCCTGCTGCAGGACCTTGCGGTCGTGCTTGGTGGTCAGCTGGGTCTCGTCAAACCGGGCGAACATATCCGGGCGGCGGACCATGGTGCGCTTGTAGCTCTCCTTTTTCCGCCAGTCGTCCACGTTGCCGTGGTGGCCGGACAGCAGCACCGGGGGCACGGCCCGGCCATGCCAAACCTCCGGGCGGGAATACTGGGGGTATTCCAGCAGGCCGTTCCAGTGGCTCTCGTCGGTGTAGCAGCTTTCCTCCGGCAGAACGCCCGGCACCATGCGGCACAGGCAGTCTACCACGGCCATGGCGGGAATCTCGCCGCCGGTGAGCACGAAGTCTCCCATGGAGATCTCCTCGTCCACGCACTCGTCCAGAAAGCGCTGGTCCACCCCCTCGTAGTGGCCGCAGACCAGGATCAGGTGGTCATACCGGGCCTTCAGCTCCTTGGCTACCTCCTGGTTGAATACCCGGCCGCAGGGAGAGAGGTAGATGGTGTGGACCCGCTGGCCCGCCTCCTGGCAGATGTGGTCCCAGCAGCGGTACAGGGGGTCCGCCTGCATAACGGCCCCCCGGCCTCCGCCATAGGGGTAGTCGTCCACCTGCATCTGCTTATTGGTGGTGTAATCTCGGATCTGGTGGGCGGTGATCCGGATATAGCCCCGCTCCTGGGCCCGGCCCATGATGGACTGGCCCATCATGGCGTCGATGGCGTCGGGGAACAGGGTCATGATGTCAATTTTCATCGGTGGCCAATCCTTTCATCAGGTGCACCCACATTTCACCGGCGTCGGGGTCCGTGCTCTCGATGAACACGCCGGGAACGGCGGGGATGAGATACTCCCGCTGGCCCTTGACCTGATAGATCCGGTGGGCGGGGTAGATCAGGACCCGGTCGATGACACCGATCTCGCCGCCGGTGGCGCAGTCGATGACCCGCAGGCCCACCAGCTCCTGGTCGAAATACTGCCCCTGGGGCAGATGGGCGTCGGTGCGGCGGATGGACACGGTTTTGCCCTTCAGGGCCAGGGCGGCGTCCATGTCATCCACCCCGGGCAGGGCCATCAGCACCGTGGACTTGTGGACCCGGGCGCTGCGGACCCGGACGGGCTGGCCGTCTATATAAATGGTGTCAAATTCCGTGAGAAACTCCGGGTCAAAGCCGTGGGGGTTCACCTTGACCTCCCCCCGGATGCCGTGGGCGTTGACGATCTGCCCCACGGGGATAAATGCAGGACGCATGGCGGTTCTCCTTTATGATACAAGTTCTTTCAGCATACCACATTTGTCTGCCATTTTCAACGGTTCGATTTTGTTTCTATTCGTAACTTTTTGTAACCGAATTTCCCAATTGACAGCTGACCCGGGCGTGTCATATGGAGCAAAAATGGCGGCTTTGTGGTGAACGAAATCCGGGAAATGGCATAAAACTTGACAAAAGTGGGTATAAGTGCTATACTCTTACCATATTTTGAAAAAGTAACAAAAGTTACAAACCGGTACACATGCCGGAAATCTACCTCTTGGGAGGGCATATGAAAGACATGAAAGACAGAGTCCGGCGGGCCATTTCCGCCGTGGCCGTGCGGGAGCACTGGCGGATGCGCCGGGTGCTGCTGCTGGTCATGGTGGCGGTGACCGTGCTGGGCATGGTGACGGTGAGCAGTATGGCCGACGCGGTGCAGCCGCGGCGGGTGTATGTGGTGCTTACCGCAGACGGCGGAACGGAGATCATCTCCGGCCGTCCCAGCCGGAGCATGAGCTTCGGCATTCTGGAGACCCGGGTGGACTACAACGCCAAGGAGGCCCAGCTGCTGCTGCAGCATGGTCACAACGTCACCGTGACCGGCGAGGAGGAGACCCGCACCGTGCAGACCCGCAGCGAAACGGTGGACCATCTGCTCCACCGGCTGCATATGGAGCCCGTCGAGGACGAGATGGTGTTCATCGACCTGACGGGGGATCAGCCGTCCATCTATTTCCGGGCGGAGATGACCCGCCAGCGGACGGTGCAGCTGTCCGTGGGCTACAGCAGCCGCCGGGTGGTGAACCACTCCCTGGCCAAGGGCACCGAGCGGGTGATGCAGCAGGGCGTGCCCGGCACCATCACCAACACCTACACCGATACCTATCGCATGGGCCGCGTGGTGTCCACGGAACTGACGGACACCGTTACCGACGGCGCCGTGGAGGAGGTCGTGGAGTATGGCACCCGGGTGTCCTCGGTGGAGCGGTCCGACCGGCTGGTGTCCGTGCACAGCAACGGCGACGGCTCCGGCTATCTGCTGTTCGCCTCCGGCGACACCATGACCTTCTCCCGGACCCTGGTGTGCAGCGCCACTGCGTACTCCATTGGCACCCGCACGGCCTCCGGCCGTCCCACGGCGGTGGGCAACATCGCGGTGGATACGTCCGTGTTCCCCTACGGCACCCGGATGTACGTCCAGACGGTGAAGGGCTCCTGGCACTATGGCATGGCCACCGCCGCCGACTGCGGCACGGCCATCAAGGGCAACAAGATCGACCTCTGGTTCAGGACCTATTCCGAGGCATGCGACTGGGGCCGGCGGGACTGCACCGTGTACGTTCTGGACTGACGGCGTGAAAGCTGGAGAAAAGCATCAATATCGTGTTTGCGCAAAAACGGCTGTGCCCGAAGGGGCACAGCCGTTCAGCTTGTCGGAAAAAATAAAGTCAGAAAAACAGCCGTCTGCAGTATGCGCACCTGCTGCTGCCTTGTATGGCACGGCTGTGAATGAGAATGACATCCTCTGCTGATATCCAGATCATTCTGCCATCCTCTTGTAGCTGGAAGCAAATTCCGCCAGCATTTGCTCGCGGGAAATTTTTGCGGGCTCCTCCGCGATCTGCGGCTTCGCCTGGGAATCCATGGGAAAAGTCATATCTGTATCCATCGTGCTCTCCTCGTTGCAGCTGGAATTATAGTGCATGTCATGTGCAAAGTCAACGGGCTCCGCAGGGGAAACGCCACGCCTTATGGATGCTCCCTTGTCTCCGCATATTCATCCAGAATATACCCCGCATATCTGGCGGCCTGTCTTTCCTCTCCGATCGGAGTCAGCTGCAGGGAATTGATCCATTGAAAATAATGCGTCAATTCATGCGCTATGGTGCTTAGTGTCGCCGCCAGAGCGTTGTCCCTTCCCCATTTCCGGCACAGGTCGTCATAGTCGCCGGCGGCAATGCGTATATACGGCTCGACTGTATAATCATCCTCTATGCTCCAGAAGGTACCGGTCACTTTTTCTCCATCCATGGCAGTGAGGCGAACAGCATTTTTTACGTAAACGGTAACTCTTAACGGAAAGAAATATTCTTTCCTCAAAAATACGGCGAACTCCTTACAGGCCCTCCGCACCTCGTCGTCTGTGCCTTTATCAAACCGCAGTCTCAGCCCGCTTCTATGGCCTTCTCTTGTTAAATCTATGTTCTTTTCCCAATTATCTAACGTCCATATATGATACATTGTCAATTTATCCCATCCTGATCAAAGTGATGCTTAAAGGCGACGCCTGCTGATACGAATCGGCCGGTCATACGCCTCCTGGACAGCCGCACACATATCCCTGTCTGCAAGCTCCTGGCAGAACCGCCGGATTCTCTCTTGTGATGAGCGGCTGATTTCCGGATACACGTCCGACAGGCTGTTCAGGATGGCACATTGGTTCCGGTAATTGCACCGGCCGAACATACGGATCAACCCGGCCGCCGGCGTTTCATCTCCCAGATGGACCAGGCCCTCAAGCAGGCAGATTTTCGCGAATGTATCGGTTTCCCGTATGGCAGGCAGCCGGTTTCGCAGGCCTGCGCGCTCTTCATCGCCCAACAAACGCCCTGTCGTTCCCACGCAGATATAGGCATACCCCCGCACCAACGGGTGCCGCGAGGCGGACAGCCGCATGGCCGCCGCCAGTGTATCGTCTCCCGGAAATGCGGACAGGGAATCTATGGCGCTGGTCTGTACCAGATAGGAGGCGCCCTCCCGTAGCGCGTCCCGTTTCGTGTCCCATGGCATGATTATAACTTATCCGCAGGCAAATGACAACGCATATCCGCCCATAACGGCGGAATTTTGGCATGGGCCCGAAAAAAACAGCCGTTTTCGATAAGAAAACGGCTGTTTTGGTGGTTGCGGAGGGAGGACTTGAACCTCCGACCTCCGGGTTATGAGCCCGACGAGCTACCAACTGCTCTACTCCGCGATATTGAATTGGGTCCGGTTGGTGCCGGTGACCGGACTCGAACCGGTACGGTATTGCTACCGGGAGATTTTAAGTCTCCTGTGTCTACCATTCCACCACACCGGCAGCTTATCGGCAAATATTAGAATACCATACTCCCGGGGAATTTGTCAAGAGGAAACTTTAAAATAAAGAAAGAAAATTGAAATGCCGTGAAATGCCACGGCATTTCAGTCTGGAGCGGCTGATGGGAGTCGAACCCACCTATGCAGCTTGGGAAGCTGCCGTTCTACCGATGAACTACAGCCGCAGGAACGTATTGTATTATAGCAGACCTTTCTTTATTTTGCAACACGAAAAATGGCGGGTCTTCTGAAAAAGTTAGAAGGATCTCCGAGGGTCAAATGGTGGCGGCATGAACACCTTTGCACACTCATATAATGCACCGATCAGAAAGGGGAGGTCATCATGAAAAAAATCCTGGCGCTGATGGGCGCCGTATTGCTGCTGAGTGTCAGCGCCCGGGCTGTGGAGGTGTCCGCTCCCTCGGCACTGCTGATGGAAAAAGAAACCGGGACGGTCCTCTTTGCAAAAAATGAGCACGAAAAGCTGGAGCCGGCCAGCGTCACCAAAATTATGACGCTGCTGCTGACTATGGAGGCCATTGACGGCGGAACGCTGCGCTATGAGGATGCCGTTACCGCCTCACCTCACGCCTGTTCCATGGGCGGCAGTCAGATCTGGCTGAAGGAGGGGGAGCGGCTGACCGTAGACGAGATGCTGAAGGCCGTGTGTGTGGTATCCGCCAATGACTGCGCCGTGGCACTGGCGGAGCATCTGGCGGGCAGCTAGGTAACCTTTGTTGTGGAGCGGATGAACCGGCGGGCGGCGGAGTTGGGAATGAACGACACCACTTTTAAAAACGCCTGCGGTTTGCCGGCGGAGGGCCACGTTACCTCTGCTTATGACATCGCATTGATGAGCCGGGAGCTGATGTTGCGCCATCCGGACATCCGAACATACACGACGGTCTGGATGGACACCCTCCGGGACGGGGCGTCCTCGCTGGTCAATACCAATAAGCTGGTGCGATTTTATGAAGGCACTACCGGCCTGAAAACCGGCTCCACCAACGCTGCCGGGTACTGTATCTCTGCCACGGCGGAGCGGGAGGGCATGGAACTGATCGCTGTGATCCTCAAGGGAAAAACCTCCCCGGAGCGGTTCGCAGATGCGCAGACGCTGCTG
>OGHH01000984.1_pt1 | contig 24596 bp, 22 predicted proteins | sample 1571471 | NCBI WGS metagenome assembly OGHH01 (sample SAMEA2581936, study PRJEB24529) | metagenome | biome: Human gut stool | place: China | collected 2011
TCCGAGTCTATTGTAACACATTCATTTTTGAGTGTACAGTTACAAAAAGGTGCGTGCTTGTTTTTGTATGTGTCTCACACTATACTAATACCAAGCAGCCAGAAACTACAAATTAACTATCTGTAATATGTACTCTTACTCATGCCAAGCTGTTTCATCAGTTCAAACGGACGGATTTCTCCTGACACCACTTTCTGATAATGCTCTGAAAATTCATCAATCGGCATCACTGCTGGTCTGCCGTAATCATCCCATTCACCACGAGCCTTTTTAGAATCTATACCTTCACGCTGTCGTTTCTCTTTCTTCTCAATCTCTGCCTGAGCCATAGCTGCATATAGTTCTATAAGCATATTATTGATGGTTTCCATCAGCATACGAGCCATAGCATTATCCAGCTTTGATAAATCCATAAGTGTAGTTGGAAGTTCCAGTATCTTTACACGGATGCCATTATCCCTGTAATACTGCAACTTCTTTAATGTCTCCTGCTTATTTCTACCAAGCCTGTCTACCTCAGTAATAATCAACTCGTCACCTACTCTTAATACATCCTCTTTTAATACCTGATATCTTGGACGATTAAAATTCTTTCCTGTCTGCTGGTCAGTAAATATCTTTTCCAGTTCCAGATTGTTCTGCTCACAATAAGCTGTAATCTTCTTGATGCCTCTGTCTAAATGCTGTTCTCTTGTACTTGTTCTGTGATAACCATATCTCTTCATGATTATTTGCTCCTTCCTTAGTCCTGAAATGTGTACTTTTTGAAACTACTAAAAAAGGACTGATAAACAGTCCCGAAATGTATAGACATCCCTTTACGAAACGTCCCAGTATTTTTGTATGTTTTTTGGCACCACCTACTTAAAAAATGGGTATAAAAAAGAAGGTGTATTTCCACCTTCCTTAATATTAATCAGCAATAATCGTTAATGTTTCTAAATATTTTCTTACTTTTTTATTAACATCATTCAACCTATTTTGGAAATCTTCTGACATACCAATTTCATCTTCTGTTATAATTTTATTAATTTCCACGCATTCTGCTTCATATTCCTTTATTCTAGCAATAATTCCCCAAAACAAGGTATTTGCCAGCTCATTTAACGCAAGATATTCATTATATATTTCCTCAGGAATAAATGGTGCATTTTCAAAAAGCAAATTTTGAGCAGTACTATTTACACTAATTATTCTACTAACTTCTTCCATAGAAATTATATCATCTTCTTCAATAGAAATAATACGATTGCCTATTCTCTTATATGCAAATGATGATAACTTAACTGCTACAGAGAAAAATGCTTTTGATAGTTGTTTATATATCTGGTATTCATTATCAAATTGAGTTTTTGATATATATCTACGATGTTCCATTATACTTTTGTACTTTTCAAATTCTTGCTCAAATCTCTGCTGATATTTTCCATCAATACGTTTTGCAATTCTCTCTGAAATAAAATTTGCTAATGCACATATTATTACTCCAGAGCCACCCACACTTATAATTATTGATGTTGCAATTGCAATAATATCTTTAGCTATCATAATTAGTTCTCCTATGCAAATATATCTATTCTGCCATTATCTCTTATCAATTTACATTCTTTCTATTTTATAAGATAATCTTTTTCATCATACATTAATATAACTTGATAAAATAACCTCACCAGACACCAATCCAGTGAGGTCATATAATCACGCTTTCTGTTTAGGTACAAACTCAATCTTAAGAGCCATTCCCATACCATCCGCTAATCTTTTAAGCAAATTAACAGAAGGGTTTCGTGTTCCATTCTCAAGCTTGCTGATATCTGCTTGATTAATACCAGTACGTTCAGCAAGTTCCTTCTGTGTCATATTCTGGGAAGTACGAGCATCCACGATAGCTCTTATAACATCCATCTCTGGCTGAATAGCTTCATATTCTTTTCTGAACTCATCATCTTTTAGCTGCTTAGAAAGCATATCATCAAATGTTCTCATCCTTCATCACCCTTTCTATGAAATCTTTTCTTCTATCCTTTGCAATCTTAATCTCCTCTTTAGGAGTTTTCTGTGTCTTTTTAACAAATCCGTTCGTCAGTATTATTTTTCCCTCATAATAGAAAAAATATAAAACTCTGGTAATATCACTTCCGAATTTACAACGCAATTCAAATATTCCATCATCCAGATGTTTACTGTAAGGTTCTCTAAGCATATTTCCCCTTTCTTGTAATATACCAAGCAATCCAAATATTTTAGCTCGCATCTTAGGATTAACAGAATCAAGAAATTCTTCTACTGGAACTTCGCCATTTTCTTTTTCATATGCTATCAGTTTAAATTCTGTCATGTAATCACCTTTGTAAATATTATATGGCATATATACCATAATGTCAATTATCCATTTAATATAATCATACCAAGCTATTTCTCTAAAAACGTGTAGTAGAGCACTTTTCCAGCCGAGAAATGGCTTATTTATAGGCTTTGTAGGAGTATCTAGTGATATTGCCGTGACACACCATCAATTTTGCTAAATCAATTTAAAATACCTCAACGCATCCTTAATATACTCCACCTTCTCCTGTGGACACTGCTTCACTTCTGGATTTTCCTTCTTGGACTTATTATAATTCTCTCCCATATCCAGACCACACATCCGCTTTACCTGTGCAATATAAGAAGTATGCACATTCACACCATACTTTTCCTTCACATATTCCTTAATCTTTGAATAAGTAGCCTTTTCCTCTGGTGTATAATTACTCTCTTCATCAGGCTCCATTGTAACCTCAATCTTAGGTGTATCTTTTTTGAGGGATAATTTGACTACCGTCTCCACATGCCCCGTATTTGGAAACATATCCACACAGCACCCTTTCTTAACCTCATACCCGCTCTCCTGCAACATAACCAGATCTCTTGCAAGGCTTGTAGGCTTGCAGGAAATATACACCATTGACTCCACACCATAGTCAATTATCTTCTTAAGTGCCTTAGGATTGATACCATCTCTTGGTGGGTCGAGGACGATAAAGTCTGGCTTGTCCTTAATGTTATCGAGGGCGTTAAGCACATCATCTGCGATGAACTCACAGTTATCAAGTCCATTTATGCCGGCATTAATCCTGGCTGCTTCGACAGCTTCTGGTATTATCTCAACGCCGATGACTTTCTTTGCAACCGGGGCTAACATCTGTGCAATTGTTCCTGTTCCACTGTACAGATCGAATATGACCTTATCTTTTGTTGTTCCGACATAATCTCTTGCCTTTGAGTACAGTACTTCTGCACCAAGTGAGTTAGTCTGGAAGAATGAAAATGTTGTAATCTTGAATTTAAGTCCAAGAAGCTCTTCTTCAATATAATCCCTTCCGAATACTATCTCTGTCTTTTGGTTGATTACCGCATCGGCAACACTGTCATTGTAGGTGTGCAGGAAGCCGGTTATCTCTCCGTCAAGTGATAGTGCTTTTAATCTGTCTGCAAGTTCGTCCATAGGGATATCATTAATTGTAGTTGTCACAATATCCACAAGGATTTGTCCTGTCTTTACAGCTTTTCTTACAAGCAAATGTCTAAGATACCCTTCGTGCTTCATTTTATGGTAATAAGTGAGATTTTTCTCTAGTGCATAATCATATACACACTTGAGTATTTTTCTGTAATCATTATCCACAATCTTACAGCCTGTTACTGTTACTATATCATACATACTGTTTCTCTTATGTAAACCTAGGGCTATCGGACCATCTTTTACCTCATCGCCAAATGAGAATTCCATTTTGTTACGGTATTCACTTGATACAGGGCTTCCAATTATTCCCTCCCACTCATATTCTGTATTAATAACAGGAGCAAGAAGCTTCTTCACTGCATTTTCTTTCATCTTTAACTGTTCTTCGTACCTTACAGTCTGATATACGCAGCCACCGCATTTGCCAAAATGCTCACATCTTTCGTTAGTTTCTGTATCTGCCTGACAGACAACTTCAAGAAGCCTTCCTTCACATTTGCCGTGCTTCTTCTTGTTTACCATAAATTTAACTGTCTGTCCCGGTATTGAATTCTTTACAACAGCCTTTTCCTCTATAGTCTGTCCGTCTTCCTCTGTCTTAACTATTACATTTCCCTTATTAGGAAAATCCACGCTTTCTACATAACCTGTATATATGCCGCCTTTTTTCATCTTTTATCTCCAATCCTTCTATATAATCAATCAGGAAACTAACCAGCCTTCCTCCCACATCACCGAACATCTAAAAAACCACTGGCTGTAAGCCAGCCAGTGGTCTTTGTCTTAATCATTCTTTAATTGGCAGAATAATTAGTTCTCGAATTCATCATCATCTTCAAAGTCTTCATCAAAGTCGTCATCATCGAAATCATCATCAAAATCATCAAGATAATCTGGTGTGAAGTATCTATAGATTGCATATACGATAGCTGCTAATGCTGCAACCGCTCCAATAACTGCTAATACTATGATAATTACATTACTTTTCTTCTTGCTCTCTTCTACATCTTTCTTGTGAAGAAGTTCATTGAGCTTGCTTGCCGCAATAAGCTCTTCAATCTTATCCTTATTCATAACAACCGCTCCTTTCAAAACACTTTTAAAGTAAATATATTGTATCACAACATATTTTATTTGTCACCATATTTAGGCTTTTTTAAGCTTTGCAAAGCCTGCAAGCATTTTCTTTAAACCATACTCATCAAATGTTACAGTTACCATATAATCTCTTGTGCCATTATCAATTGAAATTACTTTTCCTTTTCCAAATTTGGCATGAACCACGGTATCGCCAACACCATATCCAAGTCCAGATGTTCCACCAGCACTGCCAGCAAAGGCAGTCGAACCCGCCGTGCCATATGAAGTACCTGCATAACTTCCGCCTGATACAGATTTTCCACCAGCTGTCAATTTACTGCCAATTCCACTGCCTCCAGCTCCATCAGCCTTCGATGACTTCTTTAAATCAAATATATCCATAGGAAATTCTTTACCAAAACCAACCTTAGTATTCGCCTTTCTCACAGAAGACCTGTAACCTGTTGAGGTTGAGCCGCCGATTGATACACGTTTTGGTTCTTTATAATTCACATTGCCTGAACCGTATCTGTTAAGAGCGGCTTTGGCATTGGCTCTGATATTATACGAAGGTGTTTCCTCTGAGTCATCTTTTCCTCCATATGCAATCTTACCTTTATTATATCCTGAACTATTATTTTCTATGTGCATATATTCTTCGGGAATTTCTTTAATAAAGCGTGATACTTTATTCATCTGTGTTTCACCGCGTACCATACGCATCTTCGCACTGCTTAAGTTAAGTATCTTCTCTGCTCTTGTTATTCCTACATAGCAAAGTCGTCTTTCTTCCTCTATCTCTGCAGGATCATCTGACACTATTGTCATATAACTTGGAAAAAGACCATCTTCCATTCCTGTCATATACACAATAGGAAATTCAAGACCCTTAGCACTATGTAATGTCATAAGCATTACCTGCTTATCTGACTCATTAAGATTATCAATATCTGCTATGAGTGCAACTTCTTCAAGGAAACCGCTTAATGTAGGAGTTTCTTCCTTCTGTCGGCAGCTCTCCTCATAGCTTACTATTTTGTTAATCAATTCATCTATATTTTCCTGTCTTGCTTCTATTTCTTCTGCTGTTTCGCTCTCTGCAAGACATTCTATATATCTTGTGTCACTTATAACGGTTTCGGCAAGTTCTTTTATGCTCATAAATTCCTGCTTTGCCTTAAGTGAACCTATAAGTGTAACAAATGGCTCTAGCTTTCCAACACCTCGTTTTATCGTATCGATATGCTCAGCATCGCACAGAGCCTGCCAGAATGTTATGTCATTCTGGTCTGCATATTCCTGAACACGTTCAATGGTTGTCGCACCAATTCCACGCTTTGGAACATTGATAATACGCTTTACTGCCTGTCCGTCCATACCATTGTCTATAGTCTTTAAATATGCAAGTATATCTTTTATTTCCTTACGCTGATAAAAACTTATTCCACCATATATACGGTATGGTATATTCTTTAACATAAGCTTTTCTTCCAACGCTCTAGACTGGGCATTAGTCCTGTATAATATGGCAATATCGTTGTAATTCCAGCCGTCCCTTACCATAGAACTTATGCTGTCAACAACACCCTGTGCCTCATCATATCCATTTTCATAAAGTGTATAATTAACCTTTTCACCCTCACCATTCTCTGTCCACAGGCTCTTTGCTTTTCTTCCTATATTATTGCTTATGACCGCATTGGCTGCATTAAGAATTGTCTGTGTTGAACGGTAATTCTGCTCAAGTTTTATTACTTTAGTTCCTGCAAATGTATTCTCAAAATTCAATATGTTGGTAATATTGGCACCCCTGAACTTGTATATTGACTGATCATCATCCCCAACCACGCAGAGATTGCCATATTTGGCGGCAAGCATTGATATAAGCTTAAACTGCGATGTATTAGTATCCTGATACTCATCAACCATAATATACTTAAATCGTTCCTGATAATAATTAAGTACTTCAACATCATTTTCCAATAATTCTACTGTCTTGTATATTAAATCATCAAAATCAAGTGCATTATTAAGCTTTAATGTCTTCTGATACTCCCTGTATACATTGGCAATTCTCTTGCCGTTGTAGTCGCCACCAGCCTCAAGCTCCATCTGGTCCGGGCTCATAAGCTCATCTTTGGCGTGCGATATCGCATTCATAATTGTCTTTTCCTTGAGCATCTTCGTATCTATATTGAACTTCTTACATATATCCTTTATAACACTCTTAACGTCATCTGTATCATATATTGTAAATGTATTGGAATAACCAATTCTATCTATATAACGCCTGAGAATCCGCACACAGGTGGAGTGGAAAGTACTTACCCACACTTCGCCAGCCTGCTGTCCTACTGTGGCATCAACTCTCTCTCTCATCTCCCTTGCCGCTTTATTAGTAAATGTAATAGCAAGTATATTATATGGTGCTACACCACAATCATCTATAAGATAGGCTATCCTGTTAGTAAGAACTCTTGTCTTTCCAGAACCTGCTCCCGCTATAATAAGAAGCGGACCCTCTGTCCTTTTAACCGCTCTTTTCTGGCAGTCATTTAAACCATCTAAATTCATATACGCTCCAATCCAATGTGTGATCATACTCACACTATCTCCACTTTAACTTACAAATGCACTTAATTAAAATCAACAGTGCATCTAAACTTAACCTTCACATACTGTGCATACACAGTATCATAATTCAGTATAACAAATGTTCGATATTTTTAAAAGCAAAAAATCAGAAACCATTGTCTGAATTAGTATATCATTAAATATATTTATCCAGCTATGATTTCTGATTTATAATATATACTTTATTATATATTCCATAAGTATATAGTTTTTTATATTCCGCAAACATACATTTTCCGTATATTCAACAAATATATAACTCTTTATATATTATGTAACAATACATTTTACATATATTGAACAAATATATTCTTATATATCCTACTTCTCTGTTATGACTGCACTATCCATTACTAAATTCTGTGCCTTCTTAACAAGCATAGACTTAACAATAGTTTCTTTGTCATATTTATCTGTAAATGTATCTACCTTTGAATAACCGCTGTCCTTAGCGAACTGCTCAAGGTCATCCTTGTATTCATAATCTGTAATTGCAAGTCCTTCCTTTTCTGCAATTGCCTGATATACAAGCTGCTGTCCTGCTGATGCCTTAACGAATTCATCAAATGTCATGCCATAAAGGTTCTGGCAATATTCATCATTAGTCTTTCCCTGAAGTGTGCTGTAAAAGCTTATTGATTCCTCAAGCTTTGATGACTGCTGTGCAAGGAATTCCTCTGGATAACCTGTAACCTTGCATTTGTCAAGGAGCTGGGTAAGTATTGCTTCATTCTTAGCTTCTGTTATCTTAGTTTCTATTGTTCCACTGACATCATTCTTAACATGTGCCTTATATGAATCAACTGTTTCGCAGTTGAACGCACTCTTAACAAAAGCATCTGTAAGCATAGGAACATTAGCCTGCTGTACATAACTCATTGTAAGCTCGAATACAACTCTCTTGCCAGCATAATCAGAATACTTTGAATTCTCTGGAAGTGTGATTGTTATTACCTTAGTCTGTCCTGCAACCATTCCATATAATTCTTCATCTAAGCCAGTTCCTGCAACAGGGAAAGCATCCTTACCAAGTGTCATACTATAATCAGAACCAGTAAAATCATCTATTGAAAGTCCGCCTGATGTACCAGTATAACCAAATGTAACCTTATCGCCTTTCTGTGCTTCCCTGTTAACATCTGTATATGTTGTCTCACTTTCAAGCTGTTCTGCAATCTTATCATCTATAACCTGATTAGTTATGGCTGTTACATCAACCTCAGCCTGAATTCCCTTATAGTCTCCAAGCTCTACATAATCAGTTGGATTGTATCCATAATCCACCTTTATCTTACTGTTACAGGCTGTTGTCATCATAACTGACATAACCATAGCTGCTGTAACAGCATATTTTACAATTTTATTCTTTAATACTTTTTTCATAACCTGTCTCCACATTAAATATTGCCGTAACACCGACTAGTAAACTATACCACAATATCACATTTAAAACCAGTATTATGCAAATGTTTCACAATATTATCACAAAAAAAGGCAAAAAGCCCAATCTGATATGCTCCCGAATTACTGGAACACATCAATTCGCTTTCTGCCTTTTATATAACTGGTATTAATACCAACATAAATCTTAATTAAGCAATCTTAGCCTTAGCTACTTCTGCTAACTTAGCAAATCCTTCTGCATCATTTACAGCCATCTCAGCTAATACCTTTCTGTTAAGGTCGATGTTAGCTAACTTTAAACCATACATAAACTTGCTGTATGAAAGACCATTCATTCTTGCTGCAGCATTGATTCTTGCGATCCATAACTGTCTGAACTGTCTCTTCTTCTGCTTTCTACCTTTGTAGCTCTCTGTAAGAGCTCTCATTACAGACTGCTTAGCAACTCTGTACTGCTTAGATCTAGCTCCTCTATAACCCTTAGCGAGCTTTAATACTCTGTTATGCTTCTTCTTTGCGTTCATACCGCCTTTAATTCTTGCCATTTCTTAATTTCCTCCTAATAATCAATCACAGACATCCATATCTTATAAATATGGCATAATCTTCTTCATTGTCTTTACATTAGTTGCATCTGTCATAGCTGCATGTCTAAGATTTCTCTTTCTCTTAGTAGTCTTCTTTGTAAGAATATGGCTCTTGTAAGCTTTCATTCTCTTTAATTTACCTGTTCCAGTTACTTTAAAACGCTTTGCAGCTGCTCTTTTTGTCTTTACCTTTGGCATAATAATCCTCCTAATTTAATTCTCATATGGAATAAATAATATTTTAACGTTTTTCAGTTAAAAACATAGTCATGCTCCTGCCTTCTAACTTTGGAGCTTTGTCTACTACTGCAATATCACTTAACTTCTCAGCAAAATCTTCTAATATATGCTTGCTGGAATCGATATGCGCCATCTCACGGCCTCTAAATCTTAAAGATACCTTTACTTTATTGCCTTTCTCAATGAACTTTCTTGCCGAATTACACTTAGTATTCAAATCATTAACATCTATGTTAGGTGACAAACGAACTTCTTTGACTTCTATTGTTCTCTGCTTCTTCTTAGCTTCCTTCTCTTTTCTGACAAGTTCATACTTATACTTGCCATAATCCACAAGCTTACATACAGGTGGCTTTGCAGATGGGGCAACCTTTACTAAATCAACCTCTGCCTCTCTTGCCAGTTTCATAGCATCCTTAGGAGACATAACTCCAAGCTGCTGTCCTTCTTCTCCAATAACACGAACTTCCTTATCACGGATCTGCTCGTTAATCATTAATTCGCTAATAGTAGTGCACCTCCAAAATCAAAAAAAGTGGATAGTCAGACTATCCACTTTTTAATCATAATGCATCTTAATTGCTGTTTATCATGCACATTCTTAAAAATATAAACCCAAGTCGCCCGATTGCGCTAAGGTGAGAGTGGATACTCTGCTTTGTTTAACAACTATTAGAGTGTATCACTAATAATTATAGCTGTCAACTAATATTTTATATAATTATGAAAATAATTGCAGAAATTTTCAATTAAGCTCTGCAATTCCTGACAGCCTTACATATCTGTCCGATATTCTGTACCACGTTGGGAAATCCACAACACCAGTCTGCGGCATATTATTAATTCTCTGAAACTGCCTTACTGCCTCCGCTGTACGCTCTCCATATATCCCGTCAACCGTCAGTGCCGGTATTGCCGTGTAATAATCGCCTATAAGATTAAGCTGTTCCTGCAGCTGCCTTACCTTCTGCCCCGATGAGCCTATATCAAGATCTGCTCCAGGCCACGATGACGGAATACCCTGTATCTGTTCAGCCGTATTAATGTACATATTATCTCCATAATAATATCTTAATATATCTATTGAGGAATATCCCTGATCACCCAGATATTTGCTTCCCCATTGTGTCATCCAGTCAGGACAGCTTGATTTCTTTCCATCACAATACTGTGTTAATATCGGCTGTTTTACATTCGGTCTTGACAGATAATTATCAAATATTTCATCCACAACCTGTGAAATGCTTTCAAATATATTACGTCCGTTGACCCATTTGTGGTCAAATGCAGTTGATGAGGTTATCGTAAAGTTGTAATTCTGGTTTCTGTACCACTCTGTATACACTCTGTTTAATGTAAAGGACATAATCGCTAAAATATTAGCTTCCAACGTCTGTCTTGGCCATGTCGAATATATTTCACTGCTCGCTACATTTTTAATATAATCCTTGTATCTCACATAATAATCAAGTGCTGTGGAGTCTGTAGGAACACCATCGTGCACTACTATTGTTTCTGGTATTACAACGCGGCTTAACACAATCTCCCCCGACTGGCGTACCGGCTTAATCTCAGTCTCTGGTATCTTGGCAGGATAGCTGCCATACAGCGTATTAACCGGAATTACAATATTATCCTCTGGAACCTCCCTGTTATCTTCATTCAAATACACATTCTGAATACTTGTTTCCCCTGAGAATACATCAATACCGGATATATTAATCTCCTCGTAGCCATCTGCATTAACATCAATAGTGTATTCCGAAAATGGCTGGTTCTCACCCGGTTCCATACTATACTCCACCGGCGGTGTAGGAAGGTCATCAAGATTAACTGCTCCTTCTGAGTCAGTAGTTATCTCATTGATAATTCTTTCAGGATTTCCTGTATATGCAAGTGAAATCCTTGCATCTGCCAATGGTATACCCTGCTGTTTATCATATACATTAATGCGCATTTTTCCTTTATCTATTGCATCGGCAGGAGTTTCCATTGTATGTACATAAACCATAATCTAATTCCTCTTATATTATTCATTATATTTTTGATTATTATATGTATCTTTATGAAATTTTATGAATAAAATAAACTAATATTTCCTTTAGGAGGATTTATGGCTGATTATAGAATCGCCCTTGATGCCGGACACGGTGGAAGCGACCCCGGTGCTGTATATAAGGACAGACGGGAAAAAGATGACACTCTCGACCTTACTTTAGCTGTCGGTGACATACTTAAAAAAAATGGCATAGATGTATATTACACAAGAACTACTGACGAATACGAAACTCCATTTAAGAAAGCAACCGATGCGAATAATTCCGGTGCCGACCTTTTCGTATCAATACACCGCAATTCCTCAGAAAATCCTAACCAGTATTCAGGCGTTGAAACCCTTGTATACAGCGATACTGGTTTAAAGGCTGAGGTGGCAAGAAATATTAATAACCAGCTTGAAGATGCTGGCTTTAAAAATCTTGGTGTAGACGAACGCAAAAACCTTGTTGTCCTTAAACGTACCAAAATGCCAGCCGTTCTTGTTGAAGCTGGATTTATTAACAACGATAAAGACAATTATCTATTTGATGAAGAATTCGACAGCATTGCACAGGCAATCGCAGACGGAATATTAGAAAGCATACCATCAGGCAGGCCCGGAAATACCACTTCCAATAAAAGCAATCGCACTGACAACAATAGTAACAACAATAATAGCAGCAACAGCCAAATGAATAACTCTGGCAGAACTTCTTCTGCCCCAATTGACAGCACAGCTATGGTTAATTCCATCCCACCTGATAACGAGGTGTTTTCTGTCCCTGTCAGTAGTTCAAATATTATGCCACAATGTCCTTGTGACAATAATGATTATGACACAGAAAATGAAGCACTTTACCGTGTACAGGTTGGCGCATACCGCAACAAGGATAATGCCGACAGAATGTTAAATTCACTTTTAATGGACGGATTTCCTGCATTTATAATATATGAGGACGGCTATTATAAGGTTCAGGTCGGTGCTTACCGTATACTCTTAAATGCAATTAAAATGGAACAGCGTTTAAGAAGATTCCGCTATAGCACATATATTGTATATTCATAACAGATTGCTATTTAATTAACAAACATTTAAAACCCTCCAAAAGTCAGAAACAGTGTCTTACTTTTGAAGGGTTTATTTTAGGTTATTTTACATTTTAGGAGCTGTAGTTATTAATTATAGTTTATTATTCTGCTGAATATATTGTTACACCATGCCACTCAATAGATGCAATATTATCAACACTGATAACCTGTTTTAATGCAAATGATATATGCATAGTACCTGCTTTGGCACTTAAATCAGAAGTTTTGTCGTCAATACTAACAACTGTGCCATCTTTAAGATGTACTACAGGTGCATATTTACCACTCATGCCAAACCACTTAAAGTCTGCATTTCCTGTTCCATATATATCAAGTACGAATCCATCACATTTAAGTGTATCTATATTGAGAATCTGGTCTGCATTATAAGATGATGTAACCGATATATTAGGAGTTGTACTAAGCACACCTGTGCTGCTACTCTTAAGAACTGTTTCAAAAGACCACTCCCCTGTTGCTAAGGTTCTGGTTTCTCTTGTTTTATTATCTTCACCATTTCTGTACGTACACTTAAGATCCTTAACATCAATCGAAATGTTATGATTAACAATATCTCTTGAATCAGCATTAACATATATTAATTCTGCATATATTTCTGAACCATCATCTGACATACCATTATAATTAAGATGGTATAATGTACCTGTTGATTTGAACTGGTCTGTTTCATCACTTATTTTTATTACAGTATCTGCAAAATCAAATGTACCAATTATTGGACTTAAGGTATCATCATTAGGTATAATCGGACTTCCGTCTTTTGACTTTATAGTCAGTTCAATATAAAATCTTCCACCATTAGCAACATATTTTCCCCATTCCACGTCAACATTAGATTCTTCTGTAGATGTAACATTACCTGTATTATAGACATTAACCGAACTATCCCCGCTTATATGAGATTCAAAATTGACATTACTCTTTGGGACAAGATACTTCTGGTACGCGTATACACCAGTGTAAGTTAATCCCGAGATTGCAATCACTGCGGCTGCCGCTGCTGCTATATTTCTATATATTTTTGATCTGGTTCTCATTATGACAGGCTTATTAGCTGGCTTTGCCTGCTCAATCCACTCCTGATTAATATTGTTCATTGACTTAAATAATTTCTCACCATTCATACCAAAACGCCCTCACTTTCCAAAAACTTCTTTAAATCTTTCCTTAATCTGTGCAGTGCAACCTTAACTGAACTTTCGCTCTTTCCAAGTTCTTTTGATATAACTTTAACAGGTTGTGAATACCAGTATCTTTTGATAAATATATTTCTCTTATCAGTATCCAATGTTTTAAGAAATGTATTAATCAATTCTCCTACCATATGTTCATCACCCTCAAGTGCTTTATCAGGCTTGCCGATACACTGTTCCATCTCGGCTGTAAGTTCTATAACATTAGAGCTTCTTTTTAATGCATTGTCATGGTCTATTCTCTTGCAGATTATATGTCTGCATATAGTAGCTGAATATGCAAACAAATATTGCGGTCTGTTATCTGGAACTGATTTCCATACTTCATAAAACGTATCATTAACACATTCTCTTGCATCTTCCTCACTGTCAAGCATATTCATTGCAAGCTTCATTAATGGTCTTTGATACCGCTCCATTAATTCACGCATTCCAGATTCATCTCTGTTTGCTATTAAATCAATTATTTTTTCTTCGCTGCACACTTTATTAAATCGTCCTTAATTATTTCTTTTTGAAAGCTTTCACTTATAGAGTACGCTTTTTTCAGGATTGGTTACAGAAATGTAAAATAATTATTTTGCGAAGACTTATTGGATATTAATATTTCCTGATGCCTTAAGTTTTAAACTGTGATTCATAAAATGTATATCTGCATCGGCTGACACTCCTATTACATTATCACTTTGCATATCTATCTGTATTACCGAATTCACATATTCAGCCTGTGAATATTCAGCCATAATATATAGCGTCATATTATCCAGTCCATCAAAATCAACAACCATATTACAGACAGCGTTTTGATTGTAATATACTACAGCACTCACCTTTGCAAGGTTATTATCCCTGTCAGCCTCTATATCAAGCACTACATTGCAGTCCTTTACTTCCGTGGCAAATTCAGATTTAATACTGTCCTTTTTTATGCCATATACATTTAACAACGAAATATATGGAAGAACCTGTGAATCTTTATATAATTCATCCACAAATGTATTAAAGCCATTAACTAAAGCTGTTTCGTCTATATTAATATTATAAGTGTGTTTTCCTGTTTCGCTGACTGTATTCACGCAATCCATTGCCATAACTTCATAGCCCTTCACAAAGTCAGCTAATGCAGCTTTTAAAACAGGCTTAAGCTGATCTGCATCTATATTAATATATCTTGATATATCAGCTTTAGATATTAAAAATGTATCATTAGTCAATTCAGGTATAACTACATTTATTCCGTTATTATCGATATTAGCTGTAATGGTATATTCTGCACTATTCTTACCCTGCATATAATCAGTATTATCATATACCAACTCCGATATATTAATTTTTCCAGTATAGTTATTGGCACTTACATCTATGTTGTTTATATATTTTTCAACTGTGCTTTGTAAAAGTTCTCCAGATTTCAACATCGTTTTTAAAGCTTTTTTCTCTGGAGAAGCATACATTTGTGTAACGCCATATGCCGATAATATTATTGCTATTACGGAAAGAAATATTATACCAGCCACAGCACGCTTTACATTTTTCTTTTTATTCTGGCATTTCATCAGCCTTACCCTTTCTTTCATACCTTACAAATTCATAACATATATCAAAGTATGTATGTTCATCACTCTGTCCTGTAATTCTCCAGTCTTTAAGCTTATCGAAATCACTTATATAAGTATCTGCTTCGTAAGAGTAATCAACCTTTGTAATATGTGCTGTATCACAATATGGAAGGAATTCTTTGTATATCTGTCCACCACCGATGACATATACGTCCTTACTATCCACATTTTTTACCTTCTCAAGCACATCTTCAACACTATGGCATAAACATACGTCTTTAGCTTCATAATCTTTATTTCTTGTAAGAACAATATTCTTTCTTCCAACAAGTGCTGACTGGTTAGGAAGTGCTTCTAATGTCTTTCTTCCCATAATAACAACTTTTCCATAAGTTTCTTCACGGAACAGCTTCTTATCCTCTGGAATATCAACAAGTTCTCTTCCTTTATTAGCTATTCCCCATTTTTTATCAACAAGTGCAATTAAATTCATAGTTTGCCTCCTACCCAGGCTGGCACATATCCTTTGACACTTATGCCCTCCTGTGTGTATTCCTCACTTTCAAGCTGTCCGTATTCTCTTATAAGCTGGATTTTGCCTGCATCGCTGTAAGGAAATACTCTTTCTATTCTAATTCTGCTCTTTAATATAATATCCTGCACATCTTCCAGAAATTCATCTATTCCCATGCCTGTCCTGGCTGAAATATTCTCAACATAATCTGCTTTGCTGTCCTTGAGTATAGGAAGTTCGCCGTATTTATCACATTTATTAAAAAGTGTAATTATCGGCTTATCACCTACATCTAACTGCTTCAATGTCTCATATACTGTTGCCATATGTCTTTCGTAATCATCATTAGAGCAGTCCACAACGTGAATTATCATATCTGCATATTTCGCTTCCTCAAGTGTACTCTTAAATGCCTCTATAAGATTATGTGGAAGCTTTCTGATAAATCCAACAGTATCTGTCATAAGCACTTTTTCCTTGTTAGGAAGTGTAAGTGCCCTCGTTGTAGGATCAAGTGTTGCAAACAGCTTGTCCTCAGATAATACACCTGCATCGGTCAGCCTGTTAAGAAGTGTTGACTTACCCGCGTTAGTATAACCTACTATAGCCGCAACCGGTGTAGAACTGTCCTGTCTGTTCTGTCTTTGCACATCTCTGTGGCTCTTAATCTCCTTTAACTCACCTGACAAATGAGCAATCCTATCCCTTATTATTCGCCTGTCTGTTTCTATCTTCTTCTCGCCCGGTCCTCTTGTTCCTATTCCACCACCAAGTCTTGAGAGTGTTGTTCCAAGTCCTGCAAGTCTTGTTGACCTGTATTTTAACTGTGCCATCTCAACCTGTATCTTACCTTCACTTGATGAAGCTCTTGCGGCAAATATATCAAGAATAACCATTGTTCTGTCCATAATCTTAGTATTAAGAACATCTTCAAGATTTCTTAACTGTGCTGGAGACAGCTCATCATCACATATTATTCCTGTTGCACCAAGCTCATCTATCATAAGCCTTAATTCTTCAAGCTTACCCTTACCAATATATGTTGCAGGGTGGAAGCTGTCACGCGGCTGTATCATCTTTCCTACTGTGACCGCTCCGGCAGTCTTAGCAAGCTCTGCTAACTCCTCTAACGACTTCTCGCAGTCGTCAAGAGGATTTAACTCTACGCCGACAAGTACAACCTTTTCCTGCTCGTCATCTGTATCATATAATGCCATATTTTCCTCCAATTAATTCTATTATGCCAGAAGCAGATGTCTTAACATATCAATCATCACAAAGCATTTATTATATAATAATCTATTATTTTGCTATGCAGTCGCTAAGATAGTTAGATACTTCCTTTTCTTCCGAATAATTCATAACATTTTCTGTTATCTCTTTTACTTCCTTACTGCTCCACGAAGCTATCTCTTTTCTAGTTTCAAGCACCCTGCTCACTGTAACAGAGAACTCATCAAGTCCAAAATTAAGAAGAAGTGGTATCATTCTTTCATCTGCCGCCGCTTCTCCGCACATTCCTGCTTCTATACCTGCATTATGTGCACACTCAATTATGTGTTTAATACTTCGTATAACGGCTGGATTGAGTGCAGAGTAAAGATAAGCAACATTCTCATTGCCTCTGTCAACAGCAAGTGTATACTGTGTCAAATCATTCGTACCGATTGAGAAGAAATCAACCTCATGTGCCAGTACATCTGCCATTATTGCTGCGGCTGGTGTCTCTATCATAATACCTATCTTTATGTCCTTATCATACTTAATGTCTTTCTTGTCCAGATCCCTGCATATACCATTTATAATCTTCTTAACTGCCTGCACCTCTGTAACAGAAGTTATCATAGGAATCATAATTCTTATATTGCCATATGCACTTGCCCTTAATACAGCCCTTAACTGGGTTGTAAATATATCTACCCTGTCAAGGCAGAACCTTATGGCCCTGTATCCAAGAAATGGATTTAACTCCTTTGTGAGTCCCATATAAGGAATATCTTTATCTCCGCCAATATCAAGCGTTCTTATCGTAAGCTGTCTGCCATCAAGCACAACTGCTGCTTTCTTATATTCGTTATACTGCTCCTCCTCTGTTGGGAGTGCCTGCTTGTTCATAAATAAGAATTCCGTCCTGAAAAGTCCGACACCCTCAGCTCCAGCCTTTACAGCTTTAGCAGCCTCATCAGCATTGCCTATATTAGCAGCAAGCATTACTTTTCTGCCATCCCTGGTAACAGTCTGTTTATCTATATATTTTTTAAGTTCCTTAACTCTTTCATCATATGCTTTTTTCTTTTTATTATATATCTTAAGAGTTATAGGTGTAGGATTGACGAATACTTCGCCGTAAGCTCCATCAACTATAACCTCCTCACCCTCTGCTATTTTACTGCATATATCCTTAACACTTAATACAGCAGGGATTTCTAATGCTCTTGCAAGAATTGAAGCGTGTGATGTATCTCCACCTTTCTCTGATATAATACCGGCAATATGCTCTGTATCCATATTAGCTGTCATAGATGGATGGATTTCATCGGCAATAATAACAGTATTATCAGAAAGCTTAGTAAGATCAATATGCTTCTGTCCCTGCATTATTGCTATAAGACGCTGTTTCATATCTTCAATATCGGCTACTCTCTGTGTCATCGTATCATTGTTAAAGCTTAAGAATATGTTCTTTAACATCTCACAGGTATCTTCAACCGCTGCTTCTGCATTAAGCTTGTCATTAGTTATAGCACTTATTACACCACTGGTAAACTCAGGATCTCTTATAAGATATTCCTGATTTTTTAATACAAGAGCATTCTTATCATCACCATTAAGCTTCTGTGACAACTTATCCACAAGCTCATTAGTTTCCTGTATGAACTTTTCCACAGCCTCATTGAACTTATCAACCTCAGCTTCTGTATCATTAATCTTAGCACGGCTGACAGCATTCTTACACTTATGGATAATAAGTGCTTTTCCTATACCAATTCCCTTAGATGTACCTATACCTCTTAACATATAGACCCCCGTTTCCGCGTACATTTACGCATATATGTTACCAAGCTAATCACTGGTTAAATACATACTTTATCATATTAATCAATGTCTCACTTGTATCTCTTGAATATATAACCTCTCTTGCCGTTACAGGTTTGTCAGTTATTATATTATCAACACCTTTATTAGTAAGATTCTTTATAGAAGCGTCATTATTAACAGTCCACGCATATACCTGCTTTCCTGAATTATGAATAGCATCAACAACTCTCTTAGTAAGGAACGAAGCATTGACGCTAAAGAAATCCACGTCATCTATTTCATAGAACTTTCCATAAGCCACCGATAATATATACCCGACTTCTATGTCCTCATCATAAGACCTAACAGCCTGCAATGCACTATAATCAAATGAGGTGATAACGCACGAATCCTGCATTGAATATTTCTGTATAAGCTTTACAACCTTCTTTGCTACCTCATCACTGTTATCCGCCGTTTTAATCTCTATATTAAGTTTAATCTTTCCTTTGGCAAGCTGCAATACTTCTTCAAGTGTTGGAACTTTCTCGCCCTTATACTCCTCTGAATACCAATACCCGGCATCAAGTCTTTTAACTTCTCTTAAAGTAAGCTCCGTAATATTCTTTAGAACACCTGTAGTCCTGTATGCTGATGTATCATGCATAACAACAATATAGCCGTCTTTGGTCATCTGGACATCTAACTCTATAACATCAGCCATATCTTCAATCGCCTTACTGAATGACGCAAGAGTATTCTCAGGTGCATCTACTGAAGCACCTCTGTGGGCAGTTATATCCGTATTGTGGAATATAGCCACTCTCTCAAACGGATTATTATTAAATGACCCAATTATATATATAATATCAAGCACTATGGATAATGCCAGCACAACTGCATATATTATCCTGTTGACCCTTGCTGAACCTTCGTCAATATCCACGAATTCAAATTCAATATCATCCAGATCGGAATATTTATAATACATATATGAAATCATTGAGAATGAACAAGGTATTGATATAAACACAAGAAAAATCTTCACACCGGCCCTCAATTCCCTAAGAACTGATAAATATACCGCACTTCCAAGATAAGCCATATCCAACAGCTTAACACCGCCTATAAGTATAAGCGAAATAACTGTATAGAACACTGATATAGCTACAAATATTGCAAGATTATATACAATAACAGACATAATTACCCTTAATCTGTTATTTCTTACAATCTGTGAGCTTTTCTTATATGACTGTCTGAAATTCTTCCCCTCCATCATATATATATTAAATGAGAAAATGCCTCTTATAACATAATAATATATAAGAACCATAACTATTGCCACAAGCATATATATCATATACCTGTTTCTTCTCATCGTACTTCCGATAAGATTGCTCAATGTATCTGAATATATAAGATTAGCGACAATTGTAACATTTATAAATATAATCGAAATAAAGAAAAATAAAAAAAGCGGTATGCTTTGAATTCGGATTAAATTTTTAAGACGCAGGTACGCATTATATATATTATCAATTATAGATGCGTTATTACCTTTTCTCTTAGTTTCAAAGCACACAGCCAAATATGCCATCTCGTAAATGCAGTAACCGACAAACAGTATAATGCCTGTAAACAAAGCTATAATAACAACAGGGTTTGTCAGTGCCTTTACAATATATTCATTTGTTAAATATCTGATTCCTGCAACCTTCATACAAAGATTAATGGCGGCAGTTAATATAGGATATATAACTGCTACTGCCAGTAACTTATATGTCAGTTCAAACAGAATTATGTGTCGTTTGCTCCTGCGAAGCAGCCTGACATTATTCTTAAGACTTTCTAACATTGTCCACCCCGCTGATTATCTATGAAAAAACCTCTGAAGGCTGCCAGCACTTGAAGCCTGTGCAACTACACTTTCCATTTTCTTATTAGCAATTCTCTTAGTAAAATGGTAAGAGAAATCCACAACATATGATATAACAAGCACAATTGATAACACTGTAGTTACCCTCATATCCATACTGAATACAACACGTTCTACCATTTTATTGAATACACTAAATATAAGAACTGCTAATAACCCCCAGCCAAGAGTGCTTTGAAGGCATATTATTCCTTTATAATTAAATCTTAGATGGTCGTAATTCCACCATACTTCACCGAAAAGCTTCTGCATAAGTCTTGCTGTCATATACTCAAATATTGTCGCACATATAGCACCAGCAATGTATAAAGCAGGGTAATTACCCTCAATTGGTGCAAATATATGAAATGCTATAAACACGCCAAATCCATATATAACGCAGAACGGAAGCTTGGCAAAACCCCTGTTCTCCCAATATCCAAGCTGTTTTCTTATGACTATACATTCCATAGCCCAGCCAAAAAAACTATATATAAAAAACCATACCGCTAACTGGTTAACATTCATTTCCCTAAATGTAATATCAAATATATTATACATATTAATACAACTTTCTTTCATCATTACCATAATGGTTATCTTTTAACATTATTATATATATTCTTATATACATAATAAATGCAAATGTCAATACTGCTGCACACACTATCATTATAACATATTGAAGATTAACCTGCATATGCGGAAATGCAACTAAAGCAAGCATACACACATACAATACTGCTGTACATACCTTGCCATACCATTTAGCACCATCTAATCTCCTATTCGCCCTTTTCATAACTACAAGACCCATAAGTGCCATAACTACCTCTTTGACAATAAGATATACAGCAAGTATGCACATATATGGAATATTAATAGCCAGAGTAACTAACATTGCAAGCTGCATAAGCTTATCTGCTGCCGGATCAATAATCTTACCCAAATCAGTTATCATATTACAACGTCTTGCTATCTGCCCATCAAGAAAATCTGTTATCCCCGAAAGCATTACAACAAGTGTCGCAACATAATAATCCACTGGTTCTTCTGCCGTAAAATAAAGATATACAAACAGCGGAACCAGTGCAATTCTTATATAACATAAAATATTGGGGAGTTTAAAAAGATCTTTAACCTCAAACTTAAACTTCATTCAAAATCCTCAATTCATACGAATATCTATAGATATCACAAGTGAAATCCAACACTTCTATATATAATATCCTATATAATAATACCCTTTATTGGCACAATTATAAAAGACTTTCAAGTGTCTCCTTAACTGCCTTAATAAAACCTTGTGTATTAAGTGTTACAGGATTACCTAATGTAGTAATAAGTGCTAAATCCTTAGTCATCTTACCATCTTCTACTGTCTTGATGCAAGCCTTTTCAAGTGTATCTGCGAACTTTGAAAGCTCTGGAAGTGAGTCGAGTTCTCCTCTCTTTCTTAAAGCTCCTGTCCATGCAAATATAGTAGCAATAGGGTTAGTAGATGTTTCTTCTCCCTTAAGGTGCTTGTAATAATGTCTTTGAACTGTTCCATGAGCAGCCTCATATTCATAATATCCCTGTGGAGATACCAGAACTGATGTCATCATTGATAATGAACCAAATGCTGTTGCAACCATATCTGACATAACGTCACCATCATAGTTCTTGCATGCCCAGATATATCCACCTTCTGAACGGATAACTCTTGCAACTGCATCATCTATTAATGTATAGAAATACTCAATTCCTGCTTCCTTGAACTTATCAGCATAATCCTTATCATATATATCCTGGAATATATCCTTAAATGTATGATCGTACTTCTTAGAGATTGTATCCTTAGTTGCAAACCAGAGATCCTGCTTAGTTTCAAGTGCAAAATTAAAGCAGCTTCTTGCAAAATTCTCAATAGAATCGTTAAGGTTATGCATACCCTGAATAATTCCTGCCCCCTTAAAGTTATGAATAAGCTCTCTTGATTCGTTACCCTGCTCATCTGTGTATACAAGCTCTGCCTTGCCAGCTGCTGGAATCTTCATCTCTGATGCCTTGTATACATCACCATAAGCGTGTCTTGCTATTGTGATAGGCTTTTTCCAAGTCTTAACATATGGCTCAACACCCTTAACAATAATAGGTGCTCTGAATACAGTACCATCTAATATTGCTCTGATTGTTCCATTAGGGCTTTTATACATTTCCTTAAGGTCATATTCCTTAACTCTTGCTGCATTAGGAGTGATTGTAGCACACTTGACAGCAACACCATATTTCTTAGTTGCTTCTGCTGAGTCAACAGTAACCTGATCATTAGTTTCATTACGATGGACGAGTCCAAGATCATAATACTCTGTATTAAGGTCTACATAAGGTAAAAGCAGTTCTTCCTTAATAAGCTTCCACAATACTCTTGTCATCTCATCTCCATCCATCTCAACGAGTGGTGTTGTCATCTTAATCTTTTCCATTACTAATCCTCCATATTGTGCATTTAATATTGGAACTATATCCAAGCTATTATTAAAATTTGCCTACAATTATAAAATATTTTTATTACTTTGTAAATGCCTGTTTTGCCATAACAATTATCTTGTATTAAATATCCCAGTTTGCTATAATTACATAATTGATTTACATAGGGTTTGCCATTTACGGTGGCTGTTATTCTAAATACTGCCGTATATGTTGTAATATTCGTGTAAACATTATTAATATGCAGGTTTTATTGTGCCTGTATTTTAAAGGATTATAGTAATAAATCACATTTAAGAAAGGACGGTTTTGTAATATGTGCGGATTTGCTGGATTTACAGGATACCTTGAAAATGGTAAGGATGTACTTACTGATATGATGAATAAAATCATCCACAGAGGACCTGACAGTGCCGGTCAGTATATAGACGACAAGGCTTATATGGGCTTTAGAAGACTTTCAATCATCGACCTTGATAACGGAAGCCAGCCTATGTTCAACGAAAATAAAAAGATTGTTATCACATTTAATGGTGAGATATATAATTATCAGGATTTAAGAAAAGACCTTATTGAAAAGGGGCATATATTTGCGAACAACTCTGATACAGAAGTTCTTATTCACGCTTATGAAGAATACGGTGAAGATATGTTAAATAAGCTTCGTGGTATGTTTGCATTCGTTATATGGGACAGTGAGAAGGAAACTCTCTTTGGTGCAAGGGATTTCTTTGGAATTAAGCCTTTCTACTACACTGTAGTTGACGGCAACATTATATATGGTTCTGAGATTAAGAGCATATTGGCACACCCTGCATATAAGAAGGAAGTTAATGATGTTGCTCTTGAAAATTACCTCACATTCCAGTATTCAGTGCTTCCTGAAACATTCTTTAAGGGTGTATACAAGCTTATGCCAGGTCACTGCTTTACTTTCCATAATGGAGAAATCAACATAAAAAGATACTGGGAGCCTACATTTGAAGCTGATGAGAGCAAGTCTTTAGATGAATTCGTCAAAGAGATTGACGATGCTATGCACGACTCAGTTGAACACCACAAGATTAGTGATGTTGAGGTTGGTTCATTCCTTTCAAGCGGTGTTGACTCAAGCTATGTTGCCGCTACATTTAATGGTGACAAGACATTTACAGTTGGATTTGACTACGAAAAATATAACGAGATAGATTACGCTAAAGCCTTATCTGAGAAAATCCAGATAGACAATTATTCTAAGCTTGTATCAAGTGAAGAATACTGGGCAGCTATCCCTAAAATCCAGTATCATATGGACGAGCCTTTAGCTGACCCTGCTGCTATCGCCC
>OGHH01000990.1_pt1 | contig 24479 bp, 18 predicted proteins | sample 1571471 | NCBI WGS metagenome assembly OGHH01 (sample SAMEA2581936, study PRJEB24529) | metagenome | biome: Human gut stool | place: China | collected 2011
AGAAATTTTCGCAGATATTATTCAGATTTTTTATTAATATCGTGCGTCGAACCTGGAATACCTTGGTATTTTGCCTGGAAATATCGATTATCGCGGCCAACAAATACTGGGACCCTGCTGGTTACCAGTGGATCTAAATCTTCCGGTCGTACACCCCATTGTTTTTCGGTGTAGTGGAGGAAAATCTTTTCGTAAACGTACTCAGCGAGGAACTGGAGATCCTGATTTTTGCTATCTCGAAGTTTAAGGATTGGGACATTTTTATTGAATTCAAATTCGGATACAAGGGCCGTAATCATCCGCTCAGCCAATTGCTTTGGAAACAGCTGCTCGATGGAATTGAAGTTAAAAGGGATTGGGACTAGCTTACCGTCAACTAATGCTTTGACTTCATGTTGATATGGGTACCACTGTGTGAATTGAGAAAGGAATCTCCATACTTCGGCATCATTGGTGTGGAAGATGTGTGCGCCATAGGCGTGGATATCAATGGAGTTTTCGTCAAAATAGTCGAAACAGTTTCCGCCTATGTTGTTTCTTCTATCGATAATAGAAACTGAATGTCCAAGTTCCGCGAAAAATCTTCCCAGAGCTAAGTTTGAAATACCAGCGCCTACGAAAAGCAATGTCAATTTTCTCTCCTACCAGGTTTGGTCAAAAATTGAAATATCTGTTGAATAAAAGATCTTCAACTTTTTTGAACTATGAATGTCGATTCTACAAAGACGACGGAGTCTTGGTGTTACTTTATAAACCCTTATTCCATGGCAACTTCTAGATTTTAAGAAAAACACTGGGGCTCTTTGGAAACTTAATTTTAGAGAGATCTGTTGTAATCCTGTTTTTGGAGGGGTGGATTATAACCAATTTCTTTTCTAAAGATATAGTTATTCCATCCGGAGCTAATCTTAATCCGATTTTCAAAAATAATTTCCGAAGAATATGTTGGCGATAGATGCCAGCATTATTAAGCATTCCGTATTTTTGACAAGCTCTTGATATCTGACTTTCCTATATCCGGACTGAACCTTAATTCGTTGGAAGGCTGTTTGATCTTGCATTGAACCGAGCAGAGTATCTTTTCATCAGCAACTCTCACAGCCGAGAGTTTTTCTTTTAGTTGTAACCATTCGCTGCCGTATAAGTTACGCGTTCTAGAACTGCACTTTCGCGGTTTTCTATTCCGAGATGTCCGGAATCCCCGATTACCTCACTGTTATCGGGGCTGCGTAATTCTTCTATCTGTGTAACTTCGTAAACATTAGCTGGAGTCGTTGCCACTGCGTGTATGATTCCGACGGCTCTATCCACACCAATGTGCGAAATGCCGCTTGTTTCCTTTCTTCGTCGACTACATTTCAGGAGCTGGCTTTTTGTCAGCATTTTTGGTAGAACTCGGCGCTTCAATAAAAGAACCGTCAACAATCGTGTTCTTGTTGAGGAGAAGCCCTTTATTGGTAAGTGGTTGCTTGAATGATAAAAATATCTTTTTGTCACAACCGTTTTTCCTCTAGCAGATGACGAAAACGCAGGATCGTAGTTTCATCCGGATATTGTGAGTCCATCGTCAAACCAACAAAGCTACGGCAGGAGAAGGAGTCGTGATGCGCCTCCATACACGTAGGGTCTGACAAGTTATAGACAAACTGAAAAAATGCGGATCGTGAGTTCCCATAGATAAGATTGAACGCTGCGTTTGCCTTTTGCTTTAGTAAAGTTCGATACCGCTTTCAAATTATGCAAAGGAATTAAGTTTCAAGGAACTTTATTCTTCTTACCAACTCTAGCTCCAGAGAAGTTGCTGCGAATAAATCAGCGAATGAGGGAGCTTTAATCTTAATTGAGACACTTTTCGATGCTGCACTAATTATATTAAATACCCCATTTTTATATAAAGATTTCTTGCTTATAAGGTTGAACTCAGAGATAGGTTCTGATTCCGCGAGTAACGCATCTATGACAGAAACGAATTATTAGCCCATTCTTGTTATACTGCTCCAAACAGTCTCTGACTTTTGGACAGAGTATTAAAAGCAACGATAAGAGCCCGAGAACCTGAGCAAATGACTAAGAAAAGCATTGCGGATCCCTGCGTGTCCGTGATTATTCCTGTTTATAACGCTAGTAACTACTTGGTCGCTTGTCTTTCAAGTGTTCTTGCCCAAACATTTCAAAGTTTCGAGGTTATCTGCATCAATGATGGTTCAACAGACCGGAGTTTGGAGATACTTCAGGATTTTAGAAAAAGGGACGCGCGGATACAAGTTTTACAAAGAAAACATGAAGGAGTGTCCTCCGCCAGAAATGCGGGGCTTGCCGTGGCACGGGGAGAATTCATTTTCTTCCTAGATGCAGATGATGAAATTCTTCCGGATACTCTGCAGTTGTTGATTGAGAGAATGTTTGACTCTGTTGACGCAGTTATTGGCGAAGCAGCTGTTTCGTACGATGTACACAAAGAGTTAGAAGTCCAAGACGGATACTATTTTGCATTACATTATTCGGGAGAAGTTGAAGTTAATGACAGCGTTATCTATGATTTTCCTTTTACTTGTTGGGGGATCTTGTATCGGAGATCGATCATAGAGCGTGAAAAGTTAAGATTTCCTCCTTCGCTGCTATACGAGGATGCTTATTGGCATTGGGCATACTTTTGGAGTTGCCGAAAAGTTTTTTTCTTGAATCAGCCTGTTTATCATTATTTTCGAAGAGAAAACAGCATAATGTCTTGCACCTATGAGAAAAAATTGGTGCAGGCATCTGATCATTTGCGTGTGATAGCGGAACTGTATAATTTTTCACGATGCAAGAAGCTCTGCAAAGACAGCTCTCTGATGAGGTTATTGGAACATTATTTCTGGTTGGCGTTTCAATATGTTCCGGATTATGAAAAACCTTTCGTCTGTACGTTAACAGCTAGAATTTTAAAAACCAATCAAATTCAAGTAGAGAATAATGAGCTGTTTCAGAGAATTTTAAGTGGGAGAATAGAAAAACTGTTTGGGGCCAGAGACTATTCTGTAGAGTACATACGTTTTCTCCGTTTTATAAACCTTCTAAATAAGATTTTTCCTCCGCAGAGCCGGAGAAGGGCTCTATCCATCAAAGCAATGCGTGCAGGGTACAGAATACTCAAAAAAAGTTGAGAAAAGAATGGGATTTCATTACAAGAGCGGATCGATTACTTATTTTGAAGCCTTTGCAGCATCATCGAAGGAATTGTGTAAGGCCCTTCGTGATTACCCTTTGATCCTTGCATTTGGCTGGTTGGATATTAAAAAAAAATATAATCGTTCAGTGCTTGGTCCATTTTGGATCACGCTTTATATGGGAATTGTGATTGCCACGCTAGGAGTAATTTTTGGACAGGTTCTTCATCTTCCGCTTAGAGAATATCTGCCTTTTCTTACCTTAGGATATATTATTTGGGGGTTTATCGCTTCTGTCCTTAAGGAAAGTTGCAGTGTATTTGCCGCTTCCGAAGGCATTATTAAACAACTCTCTCTTTCGCCTTTTTTCTATTTACTGAGGCTGTTTTGGAGAAATCTTGTTATATTTTTTCATAATTTACTGATTTTTCCTTTAGTCTGTGTGGTAGTTTCCTGCCCAATCGAAATTTCCTCCCTGCTTGTAATTCCTGGATTTATCATCCTTTGTGTTAATCTTTTTTGGCTTTCAATTGTTATATCTTTCTTGTGTGCAAGGTATAGGGATTGCAAGCAAATAGTAGATGCTTTTGTGCTCATCCTCTTTTATGTTTCTCCCGTAATTTGGATGCCTACTGCCTTATCGCCCAAAAGTTCTGTATTCATTTTGGCTCCTAACCCTGCTTATCATTTAATTAGCATCGTCAGAGCTCCTCTGTTAGGAATGTATCCTTCGCTTGCGAGTTGGTTGATAAGTTTGGTAATGGGCTGTCTGGGAATGGTATTAGCACTTTGCGTATTCGGAAAATATCGTAGATTCCTTTCTTATTGGTTATAAAAATGGTTTCTGTCAATATCAATCGTGTGACATTAACGTTTCCATTGTATGCACTAGAACATAGATCTTTAAAGCGCCGTTTGTTAAGCCTAGTGACGTTTGGGATGGTGGATTCTGGTTCAAAGACCCAGCGAGAAAACATTGCACTGAGAAATATAACATTGAAGATTCAAGAAGGAGAAAGAGTCGGACTAATAGGGGCAAATGGTGCAGGGAAATCGACTTTGCTGCGTTTAATCGCAGGAATTTATTACCCGAGTGAAGGAGAAATTAAAGTCGAAGGATCGATCGGTTCAATGTTAAATATTTCTTTAGGAACTGACGGAGAAGCCACAGGCTGGGACAATCTTTATTTGAGAAGCCTCTTATTTGGAATAAATAGAAAAACAATTGAGGAAAATCTTCCAAAACTGGCGGAGCTCACAGCTTTAGGTCATTTTCTTAATTATCCGATGAAAACATATTCGAGTGGGATGAAAATGCGGATCGCGTTTGCAGCTTCGACGCAATCAGTAAGTAATCTAATGTTATTGGATGAATGGTTATCAGTTGGAGATAAATATTTTAAGAAAAAGGCTGAAGAAAGACTATTGATGTTAATAAAAGAGGCAAAAATACTGGTGATTGCTAGCCATTCTCGAAGACTTATCGAGAGGCTTTGTAATAGAGTCATTGTTTTGGAAGCCGGTAACATTGTGATGGATACTGATGTTAAGACAGGTTGTGATTATTATTTCGGGAAGAAAGAAGGTGAAAAATAACTCTTTCGTTAGTTTGACCTCTAATACGAAACTTATCTAAATACTCCGGAGCTCTTCAAGAGAACCGGAGGCTATAAGTTGTGTCTGAAGAGTTATATCTGACATTTTAGAACATAAGAGACATGTTCATATAGCGTCATTTTTTTTCGGCTAACGCTCTTTAGAAATCGATCTAATCTTTGGAGTAGATCGATTTGAAGAGTCTTTCGCAATTTTTGCCATCTTTAATAGGAAATGTTTTCTTCATTCTGTCCAGATAGATAGGGTCGACTTGACAATGTTTAGATAAAATACTTGTTAGCTCTTTAATAAGATCTTTCTCATTAAGAACAACAGGTCCGAACCCATCTTTAGAGTAGTCATAGTAACCTTTTTTATAGGTGTGCGATCCAGTTTGAAAAATTTTTCCTTCATCAAATTGGTAGTATATGACCCCCTTCTCCAAATAAGCAAAGTCAAATGCAATACTTGAATAATCGGTAATTAGTAGGCTAGCTTCCAAAAGCATATCCTGAACTCTACAAGAATCGTAGGTGCAAGGCTCCACCCTTTCCTGAAAATAAAAACCTTTTAAAAAAGGTTGGATTTTTGGGTGAGGGAAGAACTTAATAATATATCCATAGGCCTCAAGAAGCTCCAACATATAAGGGTTATTCAAAAGAGAGTTCCAAGCTTGAGCATACTGGCTTTGGAAAAAATTCTGAATATTGTTCTTTTCAGAAGAGCCTCCTCGGCTGTGTACAATCGAACTCCTCCATGTGGGAGAAATTAAAATAACTTTTTTCCGTGGGGTAGTATTTGTCAATAAGCTATCATAACGAGGTAAGCCAGTAAGAAGTACTTCTTTTGATGTAAGTTGGTATCTGCTCTTTTCGCAGACAATAGAATTCCTCTCCTCTTGTGTTGAAGTTATTAAGAAAGCTATCTCAGCCCGATTAAAGTAGTCTGATAAATCGTCTTTTATTACCCCATGTTGCAGAAAGATAAAGGGAATTTTTTTATCAACTCTGTCATCAAAAGGTTTTAATTGTTCTTGATCTAGATGAGAGGAAATTATCTTTGAGCAGTATTGTAAAGCTGTTTTATGTTCTGTTGAACCATACTCAATCAGCTTAAATCCTTCTTTTTCCAATCGAATCCAATCACTACATCCTTTACTTAAGATGAACCAAGCATTGATATACGGGGCTCGATGTCTCAAAAATCTATAGAAATGTTCACCATTATCGTCTGCATGGCTGACACGATCAAAGATTAACCAACAATTATTAAAATGAGAAGGGGGTAATAAATAACGTTTTAATAAAATAAAATTGTTGAATATGTCAGATACCCTTACGACAGTTTTCTTTTTGTTTTTAATAGCCAACGATGCTTCTTTCCCCCCAACAACTGCTCTGATATTTCCGCTTTGACAAGAGGGTAACGAAATCCAACAAAGTTTAATCAGGGAGAAGTCTTGTCCACAAAAACTATTTGAAACTGTCTTGGTATCAATCGGAAGGACTTCTGCGTTGTCTATATAGAAGTGATATTCTTCCTCCCTATCCTTGATAAGAAATTGGCACCTTATCGCGCACAAAGAGTTATCGTATTTTGTTATGTTGATGACTCTTTCTACGTCGGTAACTCTCTTTGTAAAGAAAGCAATTGCAGTGTTTAACTCCTCATTCCTATATCTGCAAGGAGATTGCTTGAAAAGAGAAGGTTCTATCCTTTGATAGATTGAAAATAACAAGTTTAAAAATTCTTGTTGAGTCTTTTCTCCAAACTTTGCTACTAACTCATCATTATTCTTTAATTTTGTAAAGAACCAGTAAGTTTCATAAAGAATTGAATGTTGGATATACAAGGGGGGAACCCTTCTATTACCATTTGTGGATAAATCTAACAGCCTTAATGATCCAAATTGAAGACAGTCTTTGTAGCGTTCCTCTACCTCCCAGTACTTATCAGTCAAACTTGACAAATTTTGTCTTTTTCTATGAAAATATTTTGCTTCTTTGAGAAAACAAATACTTTTTTCCTCGTTTTCTAGGAATAAAGTGTTTATAAAAAAACCATCTTCAAAAGAAGGTTTAATCAAATTTGAGAAGCGAAAATCTTTCAGTAGCTCTTTTCTGATAAAAACCGAATTGCAAAGTATTTGTATATAATCATCCAAATGTTTTATCTTTCTAACTGTTAGAGGAAAAAAATATTTATATCTTAAGGGATGAGCATTTGAAAATCTGTTTTTATTCTCATAAAAAAAGATAACATTAAGAGAGATGAAGCCTATATTTTGCTGTTTAGAATAAGCTGAGATTTCATCTACTTTCTCGACAGCATAACAATCGAAAAAATCGTCTGAATCAGCAAAAGTAACCCAGTCATTCTTAGCAAATTTTATTCCAAAATTCCGTGCTGCAGCTACACCTTCATGTAATTTCGTAACACCAATAATATTATTGGGATATCTTTTTTCCCATTTTTTAATTTTTTCTAGAGTATTATCGGTTGAACCATCATCAACAAGTATTAATTGAATATTTTTTTTTTAAAGTCAAGTGTTTGGTAAACCAGAGACTCAACGAAATCATCAATATATTTCTCAACGTTGTAGCATGCTGAAATAATAGAATAACTTGAATTTCCTTGGGTTTTTCTATTAAAAAAAGAAATAGTTCTGTCTCTTAATTTTTTAGCACCAAAAGAGCGTGAGAAATAATTATCAAGCTTGCTGAGTATTTTTTTTCTTAAAAAGAATATTAAATTATCCATATTAAAACATTTGACCAAAATTCTAGTTTATAAAAATGTGTTCGAGTTCACTTATCGAGTTAAATACTCTTTCACAGCACTTACTATCTCTAAAAGGAAAAGTCATTTGCATTCTTTGCAAATACAGATTTTTAGGTATACAGTTACTTCTTAGAGACGACTCAAGGCACCTGAACAATTCTTCTTCTCTCTCAACGATTGGGCCAAAACCATTAAGGTCATAATCGAAGTATCCTTTTTGATACGTGTGGTAATCGTTTTTAAATATTTTACCTCTGTCGAATTGATAATAAATAACATCTTTTTTCAAATAAGCCATGTCAAAAGCCGCACTTGAATAATCAGTAATCATCAACGAAGCATGCCCTACAATGTCTTGGAAGCTATGAGTAGCGTGGGAACAAATCTCCACATAAGAAGGTACAGAGAAACAGTTAAGATACGGTTGAAAATTAAAATGGAGGAAAAACTTCAGATGAAAATCATATTTTTTCAACAACTCAAATAAAAGAGGATTTGTCAGAAAATGACACCACATTTGAAAAAATTCTGAATCCTTGAATTTTGGATTAAAACTTCGTTCAGTTTCTCCTACTAACGTTCCAACAAGAGAATTCCTCCAAGTAGGCATAACAAGAATTAGTCTTTGAGGATTGTTCTTTTTCAACAGTAAGTCATGCCGAGGAAGTCCAGAGAGAATGACTTCTCTTTCACCCAATTGATATTTACTCTGGTTATTTATAATTGAGTTTCTCTCATCAACTGTAGAGGTCAGCATCAATCTTATTTTTTTTGAATTAAGCCACCCAGATAAATCATCCTTAATGACTCCGTGTTGCAGAAAAATAAAAGGGACTTTTGTGTTCGTTCTGTCTCCGAATGAGTTAACTACATAGTCGTCCGCATGAGATGAAATTAAACACCAGCATGATCTCAATGCTGTTTTATGCTCTTCAGAGCCGTACTCAATTAACTTGAAACCTTCGTCTTGCAGCCTTTTCCAATCATGAGATTTTTTTTTCAATAAGAACCACGCATTGATCTCGGGCTTGTTTTCTTTCAAATATCGATAAAAGTGTTCTCCGTTGTCATCGGCCTGGCAATCTCTGTCTGAAACTAACCAACATCTAGCATATTTAGAGTTTCTCTGTAACTCATTGTTTCGACTAGACAATAGAATAGAGGCTATCTCACTGATAGCTACATCTTTAATAAATATTTTGTTGTTTATTGAAATTGGGCGTACTCGGCCGTTAACTGTTAAGGAAAGTTTATCTCTTGGGTGAAAATGTTCTAGGGAAAGCCATCCCACAAGCCAATAGGACAAAGTCCTTCCACAAAAATTATTCCTGGCATAGCTTATAGAGGCTGGGCTGATCAACTTATTGTTTATGTAAAATTTAACATCAAAATCACCCCCCCCCTGTATTTTTGGACTTAATAATTGGATTCTCAACTCTTTGTTAGATAACATTGAGGAGATATGGGCAAAAGGTATGACCTCGTTATGTGGTTCGACTTGATTTGCTCTAAGAAAAAAAGACAATTCGGCTTTATCATCTTGACTTAAACCGACACAAGAGTATTTTTGAAAAATTTCGGGTTCAATATAAGCAAAACAAACTTTTAGGAGGTTAATAAACTCATCGCGCTCTTGTTCTGACAAAAACTCAATCCTGTCTTCTCGGTTCCTTAGTTTGCGGAAGTACCATTGAATATGATAAATAGCAACATTTTGGACAAAAACCGGTACTCTATTAAATTTTTCGGCACTTTTTTTCAAAAGCCTCAATAATCCAAATTTTTGGACATCGATAAATTGTTCTCGTCGATACCAACAAATGTCAAGAGTGCTGGAAAAATTTTTTCTTTTTCTATAGAAATATCGTGCTTCTTTTGAAAAACAGATGCTCTTTTCCATATTTTCCAAAAAGAGGCAGTTAACGAAGAAAGAATCCTCGAATGTTGGTTTGATCAAATTCGAGAATAAATGTCCTACAACAATATCACTTCTGATAAAAAGCGAATTGACCGACATCTGAATAAAATTACCAAGGCATTCAACCTTTCTTACTGTCGTATTGTCTTTAAATCTGTATCTGAGCGGATGATCTTCGATAAAGCCCTTTTTATCTTCATAAAAAGAGATATAGTTCAAGCTTATGAAAGCTAGGTTTGAATTTCGTTCCTTCTCAATTAGTTTATCAACCTTTTCAAACGAGAATGGGTCATAGAAATCGTCTGGATCTGCGAATGTAACCCAGGGGGATTTAACATAAGATAGTCCATAATTCCTCGCACTAGCTTGTCCGGCATTTTCCTGATGGAGCGCAATAATATTTAAAGGGTAACGTTGCTGCCATTTCAGTATTTTTTTCCACGTGTTGTCTGTAGAACCGTCATCGACCAAAATAACTTTAATATGTTTTTTAAAATCCAAGGTCTGATGGATTAAGGATCCTAGGAAAAAATCAAGATAATCACCAACGTTAAAACAAGCCGAAACCACAGAATAAGAAACGTATGCATTATTCTGTTTAAAGAAATAATATGCAACAATTGTCCGAAATTGATACCATTTAAAGTTCAAAGAAACGTAACAACCTAATAAAGGAACAATGTGTCGTCTGTATGGGGCAAGTTTCTGTTTAAGCCAGGAAAAAGTTTCACTTTTCACTTCTATTTATTCCAAAAAAAACAAGTAATAGACTGTCGTTACATTCAGACAGTTTCCGCCTGTTTTTTGCTCCTTTACTGTTAATCAATTACTACTGCTGTTGTTGAATTACTTTTGAGTAGTGTTCTTTCCTTAGAAAGACGCAGTACAGGCTAAACAACAGAAGTAGCAACTAGGAGAGCGACAATATCAGTGTCTGTTCAACTTGTCTAGCCAACAGATTCCCCTATGACATTACCTCTGTATGGATTGTTTTGAGCTAACTCGGTAGTAAAAGCTGTAGGATGAGAAAGGGGAAGGGTATGACAATTTTGGAGATGATTACCTGCACAATAGTCAAAGTTTAAAGAGTTGAGGCTCCTGACCGGAAAAGGTCACCCAATTATAAGAATATTGTTCACATTGAAAATAACATAAGGAAATCCTAAAGTCATCCACTTTTTCTCAGCTTTGCTAGTTGCCTAATTTTTGAAATCGCTTTTAGTCCGTTAATTACGAATCTTTTTGTTAAATAAAATGTTTCGCTTTTATCTTTTTAATTCCAGTATACCAATCATCGATGGAAAAATATTTTTCTACTGTCAATATGGATTGTTCAGATTTCTTGCGCCAGGTTTTTATATTTAATGCCTCATTGATTGCATCGATAAAACAATTAACCTCAAGTTTCGAAACGAATCCATTTAAGTCATTTATTATCCAGTAAGCTCCTTCACCGTTTGTCACTATAGGTACACACCCAAGTGACATTGCCTCTAATAATGCATAATTACAGAAAACGACATTTGCAGGGAAAATGAAAATTTTGGATTGCTTTAAAAGTTCTTCTGCATTATCGACAAAGCCTAATATCTTAATATCATTTTCTAAGCCTAACTCACGGATTTTATTTATAATTTTTTTTTGATAACGGGGTTCAACTTTGTAATTCTTGTTGTCAAGAATACCAAAACCGGCCATAACGATATTGAGCTTAATATTAGTCTTCTTTAATAATTCATGAAAAACTTCAATTAAAAATAAAATATTCCTTTCTTTCCCTACACGACGCTCTTCCGATCTTAAAATATTCCTTTCTTTCCTTGGAGAGTTGAGAAATAAGATATCGATCTTCCGCTCGGAATAATCTAGAATTCGACATTTTTTAATTGGTACACCATTGTGTAGGCATTCTAACTTTGATAAAAAACCTAGTTGAATAGCTTTCGTTGTTAAATGCAATTCCTTCGAAATTATGAGATCCATGTAGGGATATAGTACCTTAAGTCTGTGAATTCTGTAAGAAGAAACAAACTCAGTTCCTCTTAAGAAGAGTATCAAACGAATTCGAAGTAACTTACATAATGGTGCTAAGATATGGTCCCAAAATTTTGGCAAAGCCGACAAATAAATTTCTATTGCATTTGGTCTGTAAATTATAATTTCCTTAATTGTCTGGAAAAATCTTATAATTGTGGTTTTTCTTAAAATAACCACATCGGCCTTGTACTTAGTAGAAAAAAAATGGGAGGTTCCAGTTGTGTCGATAACAAGATATCTTATTTGTTCTCCGTTCTTTTTATAAACATCCGATTGATACCCAATTTTATCCATAAAGTTATCTAAACCAACACATATAGTTTTATTCTCTATTTTTTTCATGGTTATTCAAGGATGAGATGCGATTTTCTGAATGAAAATAATAGCAGTAAATGAAAATTAGTGATTGTTCTATCTAATCTTGAATCAGAGGATAAGAAGTTTCTTTCTTCCTCCTTCGAGTGTTGGCCACTTACTGCTAAGCTTAAATTAAACGTCGTTTTAATCTAAAACGAAATAAGATGTTAACTCTTAGAACAGTATTCCTTAGACTAACCAAAGGAGATTCAGAGAGAGACGGAGCCTATGCTTTGCTTAAAAAACAATTTCAATCTCTTCGATTTTATCGAAGGTGTAACAGCCAACAAATACCACTATTATTTAAGGAGGGCTAGTCGTTTTTAGTATCTTCTATCCCAAAATTGCGTGCTGAAGCCGCCGCTTTATTAACTTTCGAAAATCTAGTTATTTTTTTGACTAGTCTTGAATTTATTTCTCAGTTTTATCGGTTGAACCGACATTAAATCAGAACTAACTGGATATTATTCTGGAATCAAGGGATTGATGTCCTTCGATTCAACAAAAACATCAATACATGTTTCTCTATAACGCAACAGCATGAAATACTTGAGCAAGTCGAGGCTCCTTTTTTCTATAAAACTATAGGTAGAGTTGCCCCAGCCTCAATAATATAAGTTTTTCGTAGGTAAGAATGTTGTGGATTCCCACGCTTATTTTTCGGGAAACACACCTCATGCTATACATACAGCAACGCTGTTCTTTATTGCATTCGTAATTGAGATTAATTGCAAATCTCCGAGTTCCTAGATGATCTTGACAGGAACTCACGGAAATTTATAAAGATCTCACGGAAATAATGAAAAAGCCATTTTCTATTGGTTGCGAGGCCTCCGAGGGGTGTTTTCATGATCTTATTATTCTCTTCGAGGATTTTATGTTGCCTCGTACTCTGTTTTGGATCAAGGGAGGCTTGGGGTTTTCGATAAAACAAGTCGGAAGGGGCAGAATCACGATGCCCACTCTTGGCATAATGTTATTTGTTTGAAGTTTTAACTTACCGGTATCAATCTTGTCCTTGTCACTAAGTCATGGAAAATCCTATCTTTGCATTATTGGGAGCTGCTGGTTTTGTTGCGCCTCGTCATATAGAGGCGATTCACAGTGTTGGCGGCGAACTCTGCTGCGCTTGCGATAAGTCGGATAGCGTTGGCTTGCTGGATCGTCGATTTCCTGATTGCCAATTTTTTCTTTCTGAGAACGAATTGGAAAGCTATGTTGACGAGAGAAAGAAATCAAAAGCTCCGGATATTGATTTCCTTTCGGTTTGCACCCCTAACTATCTCCATTTTTCTCATATTGCATTTGGGCTTAGTCACGGGATGAACGTGATTTGTGAGAAGCCTTTGGTTCTGACTTCTAATGAGTTATTTCGACTGCAGGAACTTGAAAAGCAATATGGTAAAAAAGTCTTTTGTATCCTTCAGCTTCGTCTTCATCCTCAGATCCAAAAATTGAAAACAAGAGTGGAAGACTTATTTGCGGGTGATAAGCAGAGATCAAAGCTTCAAGTCTCTTTGAATTATGTGACGTCACGAGGGCCTTGGTACAAAAAGAGTTGGAAGTTTGACGAAAGCAAAAGCGGAGGAATTGCGAGCAATATCGGAATTCATTTTTTCGATATGCTGATCCGATTATTTGGTTTTCCGACATCTTTTTCAATCAAGGAAAATGATCCGGAGTGTCTTAAAGGAACCTTGGATTGCCCTCTGGCGCAGATTGAATTTTGTTTAAGCATTAGACAGGAAGATTTACCGCAGGAAGTAAGAAATTTCGATCAAAGATCCTGGAGACAAATGATGATTGACGGAGAGCCGTTTGATTTCACAAATGGTTTTACAGATCTCCATACAAAAAGTTACGAGGAAATTCTGGCGGGCAGAGGATTTGGACTTCAAGAAGCATTGCCGGCCGTCTCGCTTTGCGAGAGCATCCGAAGAACGAAAGGGTAAGGCACTAATAAATGTGTAATGTCGTGCCTTTATTTCGCCCTGAGGTTGTAAAAGAGGGTGTTCACCCTGAACTTCAATCCGCTCTTTCTCAAGTCATTGCAGAGGGTAGGTTCATTAAAGGCTGTGAAGTGGCAGCCTTTGAAAAAGAGCTTTGTTTAGAACTTCAGACGCATTCCGTGATAACGACCGGGAACGGGACCGACGCTCTTCTTGCGTGCTTGATGGCACTGGGTCTTCGCGAAGGCGATGAGGTGATAACGCCGGCGTACGGATATCCCGCAGCTGTGGAAATGATGTGTTTGCTGGGATTGAAGCCCGTTCTCGTGGATGTTAACTGGCAGACATTTAATATGGAAGCTGGTTTGCTGAAAGGTGCCGTTTCTTCCAAGACGAAAGCAATACTGCCCATTCACTTGTTCGGATTGCCGGCATCGATGGACGACATCCTTCACTTTGCCGAACAACACGGGCTTCCCGTTATTGAAGATGCAGCCCAATGTTTAGGGGCCGAAGTGGAAATCGAAGGAACACGCAGAAAAGCAGGAACGGTTGGGAGGCTGGGCTGTACTTCATTTTTCCCCTCAAAAAATTTGGGTTGCTGGGGAGACGGCGGTGCGGTTTTCGTTAATTCGGATGATGAGCAACTTACACAAAAGATCCGGATGATTTTGAATCACGGGCAACGCGATAAATACCTGCATGAAATTACTGGATTGAATTCACGCTTGGATACCTTGCAGGCCGTCGTGTTGCGGCATGCTTTGAAGTATTTGCGAAATGCGAATGAAAAGCGCTTGGAAATCGCCAGACGTTATCAAGAGGAGTTAAAAGAGATTTCCGAGATTGAATTGCCGCCTTTTCCTCATAATCCTCTTAACATTCCCAACGTTTTTACGATTAAGGTCAAGCCGCAGCTCAGACAACGGTTAAAGAGCTTTTTGTGGGAGAAAGGAATTTCCACGCAAATTTATTACCCTTTGGCGATGCACTGGCAAAAAGCTTATCAATCTCGCATACGCAGTGGCTCCTCTCTTACCAATGCGGAGAAACTAACTCATTGTGTTTTGTCCTTGCCTCTCTTTCCTTCTATGGAGAAAGCCGAGCAAGATCGTGTAATTCTCGCATTAAGTGAATTTTTCAGAAATCATGAATAAATATCAAGCTCATCCTACGGCGGTTATTGATGAAGGCGCTTTGATTGGAGAGGGCTGCACAATATGGCATTTTTGCCATATTTCCGGAGGCTCAAGTATTGGTAAAGGATGTACTTTAGGACAAAACGTTTATGTTGCGCCGAAAGTTACTATTGGACAGCGCGTAAAAATCCAAAACAACGTGTCTCTTTTTACCGGCGTAATTGTTGAAGATGATGTCTTTTTAGGTCCTTCATGTGTCTTTACGAATATCTTGACACCTAGAAGCGAAGTCAACAGAAAGGACCAATTTTTAAAAACTACGGTTAAAAAAGGAGCTTCTATCGGAGCAAATGCGGTCATTCTCTGCGGAAATGAAATTGGGAGATATGCAATGGTAGGAGCAGGTTCTGTCGTTACTAAACCGATCAAAGATTTTGAGCTAGTTGCCGGAAACCCCGCAGTCCATTTTGGTTGGGTTGGTCGGTATGGAGAGAAACTGCATTTTGATTCAGATGGCTGGGCAGAATGTAAAAAGACCGGGAATCGTTATTTTCTTTCAGACGGCGAAGTAAAAGAGTACATAAGCTCCAAAGAAAAGTCAGTGAAGTAGTATGGATAAATTGACAAAATTAAAAATTGCAGTACTAGGCTGCGGGTACGTCGGACTTCCCTTAATTATCGAATTGTCTAAGCATTTTTCCGTTCTGGGTTTTGACATCGACCAATCCCGAATCAAAGAATTGAAGAGTTTTATTGATAGAAATGGTGATTATTCAGCAAAGGAAGTGAGAGAGGCCGAGGTAGCGTTCAGTTTTGATAAACAAAAACTGAAGGGATTCGACGTGTTCATTGTGGCCGTCCCGACTCCGGTACTGAATGATCGGCCAGATTTGTCTTGTTTAATCGACGCTGCCCAAACGGTATCATCATCATTATCTTCGGGCAATTGTGTGATTTTTGAATCTACGGTGTCTCCTGGTTGTACTCGCAATGTCTGTTTGCCAATTTTGGAGAAAGGGTCGGGATTAAAGGCTGGTAAGGATTTTTTGTTGGCTTACTCTCCTGAGAGAATCAATCCCGGAGACCAAAGTCATGCTCTAAGTAAAGTTGCCAAGGTTGTTTCCGGTCTGGATGACAAAAGCCTTAGATTTGTAACTCGTTTGTACGAAAAGATCGTCCCGTCTATTCATGAGGCTGAATCGCTGGAGGTTGCGGAAGCTTCGAAGCTGCTTGAAAACATCCAAAGGGATGTCAATATCGCTCTTCTTAATGAACTTCAATTTTGTTTTGATGAGATGGGTATCCCAATGGATTCCGTTTTGAAATCTGCTTCTACAAAATGGAACTTCAATAATTATCATCCGGGTTTGGTAGGTGGTCACTGTGTGCCGGTGGATCCTTATTATTTAATCGATGAGGCTAAAAAGTTTTCGGCCAATCTCCCGTTGGTTTTTCAGGCGAGAAAAACAAATGAAGAGGCGGTTATGAATTTCTGCAGGAAGATCTTAAATAAATTAAAGTGCCCTTACGCTTCAAGCTATGTTCTTATCCATGGATTATCTTTCAAACCGGACGTGCCGGATATAAGAAATACTCAGGTTCCCTCTTTAAAAAGCATGTTAGAGCAGAACGGGGTAAAAGTAGATGTATATGATCCAACCGTGAAAGCAGAGGTCGCAAAGAACAGCTTCGGAATAGAGTTATTGAAAAAATTACCGGCATTTGATAACTATCATTTAATTGTCTCCTCTTATGACTTGTCAATTAAGCGAGGAGGAAGATCCAGATAAGAGCTCTTATCGACATTGGGAGGTTTTGCTACAACAAGCATGGCCCAGACACCGGCTCAGAAGTTTGATAAAGAAGCGGACGTTATCGTTGTGGGCTTAGGCGGTGCAGGTGCTGCAACTGCTATCACGGCTGCTGACAATGGCGCCAGCGTTATCGTTATCGAACGTCAGCCCGCTGCAACGCTCCGTTCTAATACTCGTATGTCCGGCGGCATCTTCCACTGCCCGGACAAAACCGGAAACAAGGCTGCCCTGAAAGAATACGCCCGCGCAATGTTCTCCGGCGAAAACATCCCCGGCAAACTCGAAGGCGAACAGCCTGAAGTCTCCGAAGGTCTCGCACAGGCTTGGGCAGACTACACACCTGGTCTTTTGGATTGGATGAAGTCTCTGGATCCGAAGTTCCAGGCTTTTGCTACTCCCGGCTTCAAGGGTGCAGCATTCCCCAACTTCCCGGGAGCTAAAGACTGCGTATTCCTCCCGGATTCAACAGCCCCTGCTACAACGGCCCGAAAGAAAAAGCAATTTCCGGCGAAGCATTCTGGCTGTGCCTTGACAACGGCGTTAAGTCCCGTGCAGACAAGATCAAAGTTGATTACGAAACACGCGGTAAAGAACTTGTCACCAATGACAAGGGCGAAGTTATCGGCGTGATTGCAGATCAAAACGGTAAAAAAGTTGCTTACAAGGCACGCAAAGCAGTTGTTCTTTGCTCCGGCGGTTACGAATACAGCAAGCCGATGCGTCAGGCCTTCTTGGAAGGTCCGGGCGTTGAAGGCTGGGCTTTCTACGGCACGATCTATAACGAAGGCGACGGTATCGCCATGGGCCAGAAAGTTGGCGCTGGCATCATGAAAGCCGGTAAAGCCGCTTCCCGTATCATCATGCCTGCTCCTGTCCGCCACAACGGAATGAAACTGGGCATGATCACTCCTGCCGTCGGTTCCGGCCACGCTATCGTAGTGAACAACTACGGTAAACGTTACGCTGCCGAACACAAGGTCACCAAAGACCCGAGCCGTTACTTCTTCTACAAAGAAGCAGTTAAGTTCAACATCGACACACTCGACTATCCGAACTCTCCGTCTTGGTTCATCTTCGACGAAACTCTGCGTAAACAGAAACCGCTCGTCGGCCTCGGCATCTCCACTCCAGGTTACGGCTTCGTTGACTACGGTGCCGCTGACAACAGCGATGCAGTGAAGAAGGGTTGGATTCTCAAGGCTGACACGATTGAAGAACTTGGCCAGAAGATCAAAGCTCTTCAGGAAAACGGCGGCAAGATGGATCCCGCAGCTCTCGCTGAAACCGTCAAGGCTTACAACGCAGCTTGCGCAGCCGGCGAAGATAAAGAATTCGGCCGCTTAAAGAGCACGTTGCAGCCTGTTTCTGATGGCCCGTTCTATGCTTGCCCGTTGGTTGCCGGCGGTCCTAACACCAAGGGCGGTCTCGCTGCTAACGCTAAGCGCGAAGTTCTTGACTGGAACCTCCAGCCGATCCCCGGACTCTATGCAGTCGGTGAAATTGCTTCTGCCCTTAAGTTCGTTTACCAGGGCGGCGGCAACTTAACAGAATGCTTGGTATTCGGTCAGGTTTGCGGTAAAGAAGTTGCAAAACTTCCTAATCGTGCATAATTTGTACTAATGAATTAGCGGCCAAACCAAACTCCTAGGTTTGGTCGCTTTTTCCATTTGTGCTCTCTAATTTAAATTTCCAAGGATGACAAAATGAAAACATTATTAGCCGCGATCCTGGGTACTTTAGTAATGAGCATGGCGGCTGCTCAGACCACGCCCCAGTATTTAGCAGATCGTCACGTTGCAAGAGGCGTTCAGTGCGCAGCTTGTCACGGGCAGGATGCTCCCAAGGCAGCTCTTCCGGAAGACAAGGACAGACATGAACCTTGCGTTGCATGTCATGGTTTCTATGACAAAGTAGCTCAGAGAACTGTTCCTAAAAACCCTGAAGAGATGAACCCGCATTCTCAGCATGACGGTAATCTGCCTTGCACGACTTGCCACAAAGGCCATCAGGCTGGCAAGAATTACTGTGCCGGCTGCCATTATTACAACTTCAAGGTACCCTAATAATTTAGGGAATTTTTGAGGGCTTAGGTTTTTGGCTTAAGCCCTTATTTTTATTTTTGTTGAAGGATTTTTTTGAACTCTTTAGAAAGCTCGGCCTCATAGAAACTTTTACTGAGAGTTTCGACCGTATCAACCAATTCCGGATTGACGCTTTTCCCGAAGATCAGAATCACTTCTCGCTGCATAACGGGATCAGGCATCTTGCAGAAATGCACTTGGGCTGCTAAGTCAGGATGCTGAACCAATGTAGCAGGTCGGACCAAGCTCCAGCCGATGCCTTTGCAGATGAGTTTCAGCATGACGCCGCCATCGTCAACTTCAATCCGATTCGGCAGATGAATGAACAGTGAGTTCAGGAAATTCTCCGTCATCTCGCTGCCTCCCGAGAATCGGTTGTATCTCAGGAAGGGCAGGCCGCAAAACCTCAGTTCTTCCCAGGTAAAAAAATCCTTTTCAAAGCGAGGCTCCTTTGGGAGCGCCAACACTGACGGTTCAGAAAACAGGTACTTTTGAGCAAAGAAAGACTCGTCGATTTTCTTAGTGCAGGCGATAGCGATGTCAACGGTCTGGGTCTTAACTAACTCGATTAATCTTTCTGAAGTCCCAGTTAAAAGAGAAATCTCATTGGACAAAGGGGAAAGTTTTTCGATGAGATGTACGCCGAGGTTCCGAGAGAGACTTTCAATGATGCCGATTCGGATAATAGGCTTCAGAAAGTTCTTTTGTCTTAGTTTCTGAACTCGAACATTAAGCGAAGAGAAATGATATTTCAGCTCGTTATAGAGATTCAAACCTTCGGAAGTGAGCTTTAAGGGCCTTTTGGAATGATCAAACAGAGGAAGGTTTAGGCTTTTTTCCAGTTCGGAGAGATGATAAGAAATGGTCGACGGATGCATATCCAAGACGGAAGATGCTTCCGACAAATTACCGCATTCGGCCATTACTAAGAAGACTTGTGTGCCGGTACTGAAGAAACCGGAATTTTCCGACCACTGTTTTTTATCCATTATCTAAGCTCAGCTGATCATTCGTGTTCGTTGATAATTATATGAAGGATCATCAGCTTGGAGCTGTACTTCGAATTTCCGAAAGCTTTCCACTGAGGAACAGAAAGGTAATTAGGCTCATTGACCTATAGGCAACCTCAAAATCTCAATGGTCAAAAAACCACTTGTCTGAAAGCTTCCCTTCAGCCGTAAAAACGGCGCTCCAAATGGAACGCCGTCTGGTTGGAAAAGTGGGAGGTTAAGTTAATTAAGCGATAGCTTCGGCGACCTTGCGCTCTAATTCTTCTTTAGCGCCCTTAACTTGGCCGACTCTGCTTTCTAATGTCAGGTTGTCACGATCCAGGTTGGTCTGAAGACGATTGAGCTGGCGAGTGACTTCCTCAGAATTCGAACCGCCGATTGTCTTCTTGGACATCGCGTTTCTTGTCGGATCAAGCGCTTCACGGATCAGGTCATCAGTAAGACTGGTCTTCTTACCCAGGAGAAGCTCGCAGATCGGATTGATGTCATCCACTGTGATTTCGTTGGCTAGCTTGTTATGTTCCTGCATGTAGCCGACCAACATGGCCACCACGCCATGAGCACTGCGGAAGGAAATACCGTCATGGCGAACGAGGTAGTTAGCCAATTCGGTAACTGTGCAATAGTTTTGGACTGCAGCTTGAAGCATCCTTTCTTTCTTGAGCGTTAATGTCTTGATCGTGACATTTAACAATGCCAAGTCAGCTTCAAATTCCTGCAAAGCGGTCCATACAAATCGCATAGCTTCTGTTGAAGAGTCTCTGCAGTGAGTGAACGGAATATTCTTCAGTGAACTGAAAACTGACACGAAGAAAGCTTCCATATGAGCGGCTTTGCCTTTGCAGCATTCCAGTGTCAGAGCATTCTTCTTCTGCGGCATGATGGAAGAGCACCCTGCAACAGAATCGTCGACTTCGACATAACCGTATTCAGGCGTGGACCACATGTAGAGGTCGTAAGCGAAGCGGGAAAGCGTGCAGGAAGCAACAGACATCGTGCCGATGATCTCAAGGCAGTAATCTCTGCTTGCCGTGCAGTCGATGGAGTTTTGCATGGGTTCGTCAAAACCGAGCAGGGCACTTGTTCTGTCTCGGTTGATCATGAAAGTGGTAGAACCCATGGAACCGCCCCCAAGAGGGCAAATGTTCAAGGCCTTCCAAGCATTTTGGATTCTTTCATAATCACGTTCCAGAGCATTTAGAACTCCGGCGCAATAATGACCGAAAGTAATCGGTTCTGACGGCTGAAGATGTGTGTAGCCGCTCATAACGGCATCAACATTTGCCTCTCCTAAATTTATAAGATTCTGGCGAAGCTCATTGAACATGCCGCACAGACGCAGATAGAAACCTCGGATGTCCATTCTTGCTTCTGTTGCAAAAAGGTCGTTTCTGGATCGGGCGGTATGCTGCTGGCCCCCGATCTCGGCGCCGGTTTGCTCAAGAAGATACTTCTCCAAGTTGAAGTACAGGTCTTCGACATTGGGATTGATTTCAAAGGTCGGATGACCTTCCATTGCAGAGATTTCCTGCGTGCACTCTAAGATCTTCTTTGCAACGTCGGTACTGATGATGCCTTCCTCGGCAAGCATTAAGACATGAGCTTTGTTGATATCGAGGATGGTTTGATAACTTCTTTCTAGGTCTGTTTTAATCGCCGGGTTGATAAGATATTTCACAACTTCCGGTGCGGGTGCTTTTTTGATTTTTCCGCGATGGTTCTCGTCCATAGTGGCTCCTTATGGTGGTTGGGATTTGGTCCTCTAATGATCCTATGGATGCCGTCGATTGTCTTCTCGGGAAGAGAACTTTTCAAAATTAGTTTTGAAAAATTCAAAATAAATATAAGCAAGCATGCCTGTAACATGGGATTTTTTGAGAATACGGGAGTGCCTAAAATGGCCGGAGTTATCTGAGGTTTCTTCTATGTCTCTTCCTTCATTGCCGTTCGGAATTTCTTCTTTTGGAAATATACGTCTGTCCGACAGAGTTTATGTGGACAAGACGGCTCAGATTTTTTCCATGGTTGATAAACATTCTCGAGTGTTGCTGACAAGACCACGACGATTCGGTAAATCTCTTCTTGTGTCCGTGCTCAACTCGCTCTTCCGCAGCGGTGACCAAGATTTTCAAGGCTTGAAGATCGAAAAGCTCTGGAAAGAACGAAAGCAGAATAAGGTTGTCCTGCTGGACTTTTCTGTGACTTGCTCTAGCCGGTTCGAGCGTTTTGAGTTGAATTTTGTTTTGCACCTCTTGAACTCCTTCAGCGAGCATGGCTTTCAATGCGATAGTTATTTGCTGCCTGATCTGCTGGAAAAGTTATCGGAATGGTTAGAGGGCCAGGAGCCTGGTTCTCTGGTACTTCTTGTAGATGAGTACGAGGCGCCTTTGACGGCGACTTTGGAAGATCCAAAATTATTCAACCTAATTTTGAAAGATATCTCTGGGTTCTTTTCGGTGATTGGATCTCGAGATTCTGCTTTCCGCTTTGTGTTTATCACCGGAATTGTGAACTTCAAAAACACCGGTATGCTCTCTGAGCTTAAAGGCTTGGCAGATATTTCTTTGGATCCGGAGTACGGATCGATTGTTGGCTTTACCACTCAAGAACTAAAAGACTATTTTTCTGGTTATATAGAAAACGCCGCAAGACAACTTGGGGCGGAGCCGGAGGCTTTGCTGCAGCGTTTGACTGGATACTATGATGGATATTGTTTCGAAAAGACCGCAACCGTCAGAGTCATGAATCCATGGTCGGTCATGAGCTTCCTTATTTATCCTACTAGAGGCTTCCGCGATCATTGGTTTCAAACCGGCGGCCAGCCGTCAGTCCTAAAAGACCTATTTAGATCAGGAGCATTGAAAGACCCAAAGAATTTCGCTGCCGTTAAGACCATTCCATTTTCGCAGCTTGGCGGTCCCGCCATAGGAGAGAATTTCTCAGAAGTTGATCTTCTTACTCAGACTGGCTACCTGACTTTCAAATCTGTAGATGGAAACATCGCCATTGTTGACTATTCCACCGAAGAAGTTCGGCATGCGATGGCTGGTATGTACTTGCATCAGCTGGTAGGAAAAACTATTGAACAGGCCGGTGTGATGGACTTCGCTATTAGGCTTGTCAAGGATAATCCCGAGACTCTTGTACGAATATTCAATAGATTGCTGGAAAGTGTGGATTACGAAGCGTACTCGATCGAGGATGCAAAGAGTGTCCTTGCCGTCATTCAGATTGCGATGATTAATGTTCGGCTTTCGCCCGTTATTAAAGTGATTGCAAAAGGTGAAAGCGTTTTAGAAGTCCAAGCCGGAGAGAGGACTATTGTGTTAACACTCGAATATTGTCATCCGGATCAGGAAGCTGAACAGTTGCTGCAAGTTGCGGTAAGTCAATTGGATAAACCCTTTTCTGGAAAGCTGGGCGGAAGAATGGAGATTTTGAAGTTGGTTTTAGTGTTTTCCGAATCCGACAGACGAATTACAGTATGGTCCGTTGCTTAAACTCGAGCTATCCTTAGTTAGATCAAACGGAAAGAAGCGACCACCTCAGAAGTAATTGGCCGTAGAGAACTCTAACTGCTCCATGAAAATTTTCTTGAAAGAAGGAATCGAGTTCTGTTCATAAAAAAGCAATGTCGCGTAACGATAATCTTCCGGCTCAACGGTCCTGAACGAGATAGGACAGTATTTGTTTGGGAGCAGCAACGCATTGCAAATAATTCTTGCTGTTCTTTTGTTTCCGTCTTCGAAGGGCTGGATGTAGGCAATTAAGAGCAGAGCGATAAAGGCTTTTTCTAGAACGTTTCGTTTGGAGTTAATGAGATCACACAAATCTTGGAGAGCTTTTTGGATTTGATTCGCTTTGGCTAAAGGCTTGTAATTTGTTCCGGTAATTCCGACTCGCCCGGCCCGGATTTTGTTCGGTATTCCAAGTCCTTTCGTAAGAAAGCGGTGAATCTCAAGGATTTTTTGAACTGTTAATTCTCTAAAGTAATCAGGTTTGTTGAGGACGTAATCCAAAGCGGCTTGATGGTTTAGAAGCATGACGGCTTCTGCTTTTGTATTGCCCTTGGTGTGTTTTCCTTCTTTGAAAAGTGATTCGGTTTGAAGAAGTGTGTAGGTGTTGCCTTCAATTTGGGAGGATTTCCATGATAAATCAATGGCAAATCTCTCCTTTTCCTTCCGTCGGAGTATAGGCGAAAGTCCTTTCCGGCGTTCTTCGAATTCTCCTTGTCGTTCTGTGAGTCTTTCCATTTCCTCCTGGGAGAACAGATCATGATTAAGAAGCGTTTCAAACAACTCATGGTTAAAAGAGGTCAGTGCTTGACGGTCGTCTTGTTCTTTCCGGAAGTATTCCTCTGGAGTTATGGGATTAAACAGCCTTCCAACGCTTGTTATTTCATATTTTGCGGATCTGCCGGAACCACTCGCAACGATCCTGCCGTCCTTCGCAAGAGATGTAACTATTCGATGGACGGTTGTTTTGGAAAAGCCGGCGCCTAATTCCTCCGCTAGCTCTGAAAGACTTTTGGGGGAGTTTGAAAGAGAGGTTAGGATTTCTGATTCTTTTTCGCGGATGTGCTTGGTGATGCCGCAACGCTTGGCGACGGCACGGATTCCTTTAAGTAGGAATGGAACGATTAGTA
>OGHH01001031.1_pt1 | contig 23648 bp, 18 predicted proteins | sample 1571471 | NCBI WGS metagenome assembly OGHH01 (sample SAMEA2581936, study PRJEB24529) | metagenome | biome: Human gut stool | place: China | collected 2011
TGGAAAAGGCACATCCGGATGTCTTTAATGTACTGTTACAGGTACTTGATGACGGGCGGATCACAGATTCACAGGGACGTACCGTAGATTTCAAGAACACGATCATTATTATGACCAGTAACCTTGGATCGCAGTATCTGCTGGATGGCATTGATGCAGATGGCAACATTTCGCCGGAGGCAGAAAAAGAAGTCATGGAAGATCTGCAGGGACATTTCCGACCGGAATTTTTGAACCGTCTGGATGAGATTATTATGTTTAAGCCACTGTCAAAAGAAAATATTGGTGGCATCATCCGTCTGCTGATGGATGATCTGAACAAACGTCTTTCTGATCGTGAGATCAAGGTGGCATTGTCACTGGAAGCGGAGCACTTTGTGGTTGAACATGGTTACGATCCGGTTTATGGTGCAAGACCATTGAAGCGGTTCCTGCAAAAGCATGTAGAGACCCTCTCTGCAAAACTGATTCTCGAAGATCAGGTACGGCAGGGAGATACGATCCTCATTGACGTGAAGGATGGTGCACTTACAGCATCTGTACAAAAATAAAAGCAATATTTATGTAAAAAAATCTCAATAATAACTTGTCAAGCGTCAGGAAATCATGTATCCTTATAAGGATGAAATGAATTTCCTGACGCTTTTTCTTTCAAAATGAGATAAGCGGGAAATGAAAGAATAATAGAAATTACATAGAAATATCGCAAAGAACAAAGCGTAAAGAAGTTTGTGGAAAAATTCCTGCAAAGAATAAAAATGCAGGATACACACAAAAATTATTCAAAAAGATCTTGAATGATATTCATATGGGGATTGGATACGAATGGATTTATTTGAGTATATGAGACAACAGAATATGAAGGATGAGTCACCGCTTGCCTCACGGCTGCGTCCGACCACACTTGATGAGGTTGTCGGGCAGCAGCACATCGTCGGGAAAGACAAACTGCTGTACCGTGCGATCAAAGCGGATAAACTCAGCTCCATCATCTTTTACGGACCGCCCGGTACGGGAAAGACGACGCTGGCGAAAGTGATTGCCAATACCACAAGTGCAGAGTTCATGCAGATCAATGCGACTTCGGCGGGCAAGAAAGACATGGAGGAAGTGGTTGCCGCGGCAAAAAACAATCAGGGCATGTATGGAAAGAAAACGATCCTGTTTATCGATGAGATCCATCGTTTCAACAAGGGACAGCAGGACTATCTGCTTCCGTTTGTCGAGGACGGCACGATCATTCTGATCGGAGCCACAACGGAAAATCCGTATTTCGAAGTGAATCCTGCGCTTTTGTCGCGCTCCGTCATTTTCGAGTTAAAGAAACTTTCCACGGAGGATATCCGTACATTGCTGCTTCGGGCAGTCAATGATACGGAAAAGGGCATGGGTTCTTACCATGCACAGATGGATGATGATGCGCTGGAGTTTTTAGCTGACATGGCAAACGGAGATGCGCGTGCAGCGCTGACCGCCATTGAACTTGGAATTCTGACCACGGACCGGAGTGAGGATGGGATCATTCACATTACACTGGATGTGGCCAGTGAGTGCATTCAGAAGCGGGTCATTAACTACGATAAGACGGGAGATAATCACTATGATACGATCTCTGCTTTTATCAAGAGCATGCGTGGATCAGATCCTGATGCGGCGATATTCTACCTTGCAAAGATGCTTTACGGAGGTGAGGATATAAAGTTTATTGCCAGAAGGATCATGATATGTGCCAGTGAGGATGTGGGCAATGCTGATCCGAATGCTATAGTGGTGGCGTCGGCATGTGCACAGGCTGTGGAGAGAGTCGGAATGCCTGAGGCACAGATAATACTTGCCCATGCGGCTTCCTACGTTGCGTGTGCACCGAAGAGCAATTCTGTGGTGAATGCGATATTTGCGGCTATGGATGCGGTAAAGCATGAGGACACGGGTCAGGTTCCGGTGTATCTCAGAGATGCACATTACGGCGGTGCAGCAAAGCTTGGACACTCAGGATACAAATACGCTCATGATTATCCGAATAATTACGTTGACCAGCAGTATCTTCCTGATAAGATTGCAGGCAGGGTATTCTATGAGCCGTCGGACAATGGTTATGAGAGAGATATCAAGGCGTATTTTGATAAGATAAAGAAGAGAGACTGATATGGATATATTGAAGAGAATTGGAGCTATAGTGCTTGTACTTGTGCTCATCGGAATGTATGTTGCGACATTTATAATGGGAATAACCGGAAGTGATAATCTGATGGGTATGATATTCCTTGATGTGGTCATTCCTGTTGTGTGCTGGGGAATATGGCTCATCGCCAGGGTGCTCAGACGCAAGGGCGAAGATATGAGAGATCAGAACAAGTAGAACAGTACAAATGTGTTGAAAAAAATTACATAATTTGATATACTCTTTAAAGTTCAAAAAATACTTAAGAGGTAGATGAAATGAGTTTATTAAAAGAATGGCGTGATTACGCATACGGATTAGATGACAGAACACCTGAGGGGAAGGAATTCTGGGTTAGTTATTTCCAGGCAGAGAAGGGCGTATATGAGCAGCTTCTTGCTAATCCTCTTGCAGACCCTGTACATGGAACTGTAAAAGAGCTTGCTGAGAAGTACGGACTCACTATTCAGTATATGATCGGATTCCTCGACGGAATAGATGACAGTCTTGCAGAATCAAACAATCTTGATGATGTGACAGAGGACTCAGAGGTTAAGCTTCCTATAGATTATGAGAAGCTTTATATGAACATGGTTGAGTGCAATGCAGAGTGGCTCTACACTCTTCCTCAGTGGGATGGAATATTCTCCAAGGCAAAGAGAGACGAGCTCTACAAGATACAGAAGTCATCTAAGACTATCATCAAGGCACCAAAGGTTGGAAGAAACGATCCATGTCCATGTGGAAGCGGACTTAAGTACAAGAAGTGCTGCGGTAAGTAATGATATATATCATGCTGATATAACTGGCATATATGAGAAGGCGGTTAAAGGGTAAACTTTTGACCGCCTTTTATATTTGCGTGAAAGGATATACAGATGGAATTTAATGAATCCCAGAAGAGAGCGGTGAGACACTGCGATGGGCCGATGCTGCTGCTAGCGGGGCCTGGTTCAGGTAAGACTACGGTCATCACCCACAGGATAAAATACATTATAGAAGAACATGGTGTGAGACCTGACAATATTCTGGTCATAACCTTCACGAAGGCTGCGGCAAATGAGATGAAGGGGCGGTTTCAGGAGCTGTGTCCGGGCGTCCGCGGGGTAACCTTTGGCACGTTTCACTCTGTATTTTTCTGGATACTCAGAAATGCATATAATTACACAGCGGCGAATATCGTCACGGATTCAGAAAAGTATGGAGTCATAAGGGACAGCATAGACAGGCACGGCTTTAGGTATGACAGTCAGGAGGATTTTGCCAAGAATGTTGTCGGGGAGATAGGCAATGTCAAGAGCGGGAGAGTGAGTCTTGAGAACTATGAGAGCACAACGATGAAGCCTGAGGATTTCCGAGTTGTGTACGATGAGTATGAGAATTTCCTGAGAAGATGCGGGAAGATAGATTTTGACGATATGCTGGTGTTCACATATGAGCTATTGTCGGAGAGACCAGACATACTTAAGATGTGGCAGAACAAGTTTCGGTACATACTCATAGATGAGTTCCAGGATATAAATATGATCCAGTATGACATTGTGAAGATGCTGGCCGGAGAGAGACAGAACGTATTTTCCGTGGGTGACGATGATCAGTCGGTGTATGGCTTCAGGGGGGCTGCTCCGGCTATAATGAAGAAGTTCCCGGAGGATTTCCATGGTACGGTCATAGAATACCTGAATGTCAATTACCGCTGCAGCTACGATATAGTTGAGTGCTCGAAGCGGATAATACAGAACAACCGGGACAGATATGAGAAGCAGCTCAGGTCGGCATTTGCCGCGGGACAGAGCGACAGAGTCCATATAGTTAAGACGGACAGCATGACGGAGCAGAATAAGAAGATCATAGACAGGATAACAGAGCTTAACCGGGCTGGTATTCCATACCGTGAAATGGCGATCATATTCAGGACGAATACCGAGCCGAGGGCGCTGGCTTCAAAGCTCATGGAAAATGGCATACCATTTTTGATGAAGGATAACATACCAAATATCTTCACGCACTTCCTAGCTGAGAACATATTTGACTATATAAGGCTTGCAAGGGGCAGCAGGGACAGGAGAACGGTCCTCAGGATCATCAATAAGCCGAACAGGTATATAAGCAGGGATGCATTTGATTCGCCGGTGGTGAACTTTGAGGAGCTGAGGCAGAATTATAAGGATAAGTATAGGATAGTCAACAACATAAATGTCCTTGAGAACGATCTGGAGAGGATAAGCAGACTTGCACCGTACGCGGCTGTGAATTATATAAGGAAAGCGGTTGGACTGGATGCGTATGTGAGGGAATATGCTGAGTACAGGGGCGTGAGTGAGGATGATTATATTGATATCCTGGAGGAGATACAGGACAGTGCAAAAGACTTCCTGAGCTTCGACAGCTGGATGGAGTATATAGACGAATACACAAAACAGCTCAGAGAGCAGAGCAGGCAGGGCAGTGTGGCAGGTGATACAGTCACACTTTCGACTATGCACTGTTCAAAGGGACTTGAGTATTCATATGTATTCATAATGGATGCTGTTGAGGACATAACGCCTCATAAGAAATCGGTTGGAGATGGAAATATAGAGGAGGAACGCAGGTTGTTCTATGTGGCAGTCACGAGGGCTAAGTATGGACTGTATGTGTATGTTCCCCAGAAAATGTATGGAAGAAAAGCGGTGACCTCGAGATTTGTCCAGGAAATGCTTGTGGACAGGTCTCTGATAAAAACAGGAAACACCATAATCCACAAGCGGTATGGACGCGGAGTCATCACATATGTAGATGACAGAAAGCTGTGTGTCCACTTCGATGATATACATGAAACAAAGACGCTCAGCCTTGAATACACGATAAATAACGAGCTTATAGAAAACGCATAGATGTACGGATATTATTCCTCGTCATCTGAATTGAATTCCAGATCGTCCAGGATCTCGTCGAGGGCGTCAGCGACATCGTTGAACTCAGCCTCGTCGGTGATCTCGTCGAGGGTGACATCGTCTCCCTGCTCGCTGTATCTGTACACGATGATATCGGCATCCTCGTCATCTGCAGGAAGCAGAGCGGCATAAGAGATGTCATTTACCTCGAATTTGGCAATGATCTCACATGTGCAGGATGTTCCATCCTCGTATGTTATATCGATCATCTCGATATCCATTTCGTCGGTTTCGTTATTGTTTATATCTGACATATAGGTATCCTCCTGATTGTTTTATTCAGTTTATTCTAGTAAATAATTGGTGCTATGTCCAGTACAATTATAAAATGAAATTATTGACAAAGCATGCACCCGCACATATACTAGACACAAAAGGCGAAGAACAGGAATTGTAGTATTTAATACAATCAGAGTGGAACCGCGGAGATAATACTTCGTCTCTATATGCATATTATATGTATATTGGGACGAAGTTTTTTGTTTGCTTACAGATATATTATCGACCAATATAGAAAGGACATTATATTTATGAAGATTTTAAACACGCTCACAAGAAGAAAAGAAGAGTTTGTGCCTATCAATGAGGGTAAGGTGGGAATATATGTATGTGGTCCTACTGTATATGATTATATCCATATAGGAAATGCCAGACCAATGATAGTATTTGATACGCTCAGAAGATATCTGGAGTACAAGGGCTATGATGTCAATTATGTATCGAATTTTACTGATGTCGATGACAAGATTATAAAGCGTGCAAATGAGGAGGGTGTGGATGCCAGCGTTATATCAGAGCGATATATCGCAGAGGTCAAGAAGGATATGGCGGCTCTCAATGTGCGTGAGGCGACAACACATCCAAAGGCAACAGAAGAGATACCGGATATGATTGAGATGGTAAAGACTCTTATAGAGAAGGGATACGCTTACGAGGTGAATGGAACCGTATACTTCAGAACCAGAAAGTTCAAGGACTACGGCAAGCTGTCCAAGAAGAATATCGATGACCTCCGTTCAGGTAACAGAGACCTTCTTGTATCAGGTGTTGATGAGAAGGAGGATCCGCTTGATTTCGTTCTCTGGAAGCCAAAGAAGGAGGGCGAGCCATCATGGCCATCACCATGGGGCGATGGAAGACCAGGCTGGCATCTTGAGTGCTCGGTTATGTCCAAGAAATATATCGGAGATGTAATAGATATACATGCGGGTGGAGAGGATCTTGTATTCCCACACCATGAGAACGAGATAGCACAGAGTGAGGCTGCAAATGGCACAGAGTTCGCAAGATACTGGATGCACAACGGCTTCCTCAAGATCAACAATGAGAAGATGTCCAAGTCACTTGGCAACTTCTTCACAGTCAGAGAGATAGCAGAGAAGTACCCTCTTCAGGTCATCAGATTCTTCATGTTGTCAGCCCATTACAGAAGTCCGCTCAACTTCTCAGCAGACCTTGTTGAGGCTTCAAAGAACGGCCTTGAGAGAATCCTTACAGCAGTTGACAGACTGAAGTCTATAAGCGGAACAGAAGGAGAAGTAGATAAGGCAGTTGCAGACGAGATGGATGCATTTGTGAAGAAATATGAGGCAGCCATGGATGACGACCTCAACACTGCAGATGCGATCTCAGTTATATTTGAGCTCGTAAAATATGCAAATGTAAATGTGACAGAGGAGTCAACAAAGGCTACTGTGGAGCTTGTGCTCAATACAGTGACAAAGCTCTGCGACATACTTGGAATCATCACAGAGAAGAAGAAAGAGATACTTGATTCAGATATAGAGGCTCTTATCGAGGAGAGACAGGCTGCAAGAAAGGCAAAGAACTTTGCTAGGGCAGATGAGATCCGTGACCAGCTCAGTGATATGGGAATTATCCTTGAGGATACCAGAGAGGGCGTAAAATGGAAAAGAGCATAGACAGTTACTTTACTGAGATACTCGGGGTGACATACACTAATCCAAGGGAGTATTCACCGCTTTCACTTGCATATATAGGTGACAGCGTGTTTGATCTTCTCATAAAGACCCTTGCTGTCACAAAGGATAACAAGCAGGCATACAAATACCACAAAGAGGTGAGCCAGCTTGTGAAGGCGGAGGCTCAGGCGGGATATATAATGTATCTTCTGGACAACGGACTGCTCACCGAGGAGGAAGAGTGGATATACAAGAGAGGCAGGAACACCAAGACTCATTCAACAGCCAAGAATGCGACTGTGGGACAGTACCGAATGGCAACGGGCTTTGAGTGCCTTATAGGCTTTCTGTATCTTGATAAGCAGTATGACAGGATGTTTGAGATCACGAGGATCATACTGAACCATGATCCAGTTGAAACGGACAGGGCAGAACAGCAGCACAAGGATCCGGGCAAAGCAGTACAGGAAGATACAATAGAGGATACCTCAACACTTGAACAGAGTACAGAGAGTACAGATGGAGAAAAAGATGCAGAATAGAGAATTTGAGAATAACATTAAGACAGAGAGCGATGAGGAAGCATTTGTCATAGAGGGAAGAAATGCAGTCCTCGAGGCTTTCAGATCAGGCAAGACCATAGATAAGCTGTATGTCCTTGACGGATGCAGGGATGGAATCGTGAACAGCATAGTCAGAGAGGCAAAGAAGCAGGACACAGTGATAAACTACCTCTCAAAGGAAAAGTTAAACCAGATGTCACAGGCTGGCAAGCATCAGGGCGTGATAGCTCATGCAGCGGCATATAAGTACGCAGAGATAGAGGATATGTTTGCACTGGCTGAGAGCAGAGGAGAGGATCCATTTTTCTTCATACTCGATGAGATAGAGGATCCACACAATCTTGGTGCGATCATCAGAACAGCGAATCTCTGTGGTGCCCACGGTGTGATCATACCTAAGAGGCGTGCAGTCGGAATCACAGCAACGGTTGTAAAGGCATCAGCGGGAGCTATCAATTATACACCTGTTGCAAAGGTTACAAATATCAGCAAGACCATAGAGGAGCTGAAAGATAGAGGCATGTGGTTCGCCTGTGCGGATATGGACGGAGAACTCATGTACAAGTGTAACCTCACAGGTTCCCTTGGACTTGTCATAGGTAATGAGGGAAGCGGTGTCAGCAGACTGGTCAAGGAGAAGTGTGATTATGTCGTATCTGTTCCTATGAAGGGAGACATAGACTCACTCAACGCGTCAGTTGCTGCCGGAGTTCTGGCTTATGAGGTCGTAAGACAGAGGATGAACAAGTAAAGGTAGAGTATATGTATTCGGAATTATCAGATAATGAACTGCTGGAGCTTATAAATGAACAAAAGGATAACGATGCTATGGAGACACTTATCAAGCGCTATGGCCCAATGATAACGGGACAGAGCAGAAGCCTTTATATCATAGGTGCTGATGAGGAGGATCTTATACAGGAGGGCATGATCGGACTGGTCAAGGCTGTGAATAATTACAGACCTGACAAGGGCGCGACATTCAAGACCTTTGCGTTCATGTGCGTGAGAAGGCAGCTCATTACCGCGGTGAACAATTCAAACAACAAGAAAAACGGACCGTTGAACTACTATATATCGATCTATGGCGATGGCGGGGGAGATTACTCCAGCCCGCTTGATGAGATAGATTCGGGTGTCATAACTAATCCTGAGGATATCATGATGGCGAAGCTGCGTGAGTCAGATCTTATAAAGCTCATCGACAGTAAGCTTTCTAAGCTTGAGAAGCGTGTTCTTGACGAATATCTAACAGGCGCTTCTTATGAAGTGATAGGGGAGAGACTCTGCAAACCGGCAAAATCCATAGACAATGCGGTTCAGAGGATCAGAGCTAAGCTCAGGGATGTGTAATTAGAATAATAAAATTTTAAGTTGTTTAATCAAAGACAGGAAGTGGCAATATGTCGCTTCCTTTTTTTGCAAAGAATTTGCTAATAAGCCTGCATATTAGCTTGAAATAAACTAAAATAAATGTATAGCCAACCTTAATCGAAAGTAACAAAAGGTAAAAATGATTATTTTTTATTGATCATCAGATTAAGGAGTGGTGGCATGAGAGCGGAGAGCAAAGCTAAAAAAGGTAAAGGTAAGGTGGGAACGATCGTATTGTTCCTGGCTTTGCCGGTATTGCTTCTTATCGTATTCACTTATATATCACTTCTACTAAAACAGAGGCACCTATTATCGGCAGTTTGACGGACTGGGATGGAATAAGCGAGACATCCAATTTTGTTGGTCTTAAGAATTTGAGAGCATTGACCTCATTGCAAACAATGCAGCAAGCGTCGACAATAAGGGAAAATGGACTAATGTAAATAAAGCTTCTGAGCTCGATCTTGACAAGGGTTCACAGTACCAGGTCGATCTGATCGACACAGCACTTGGACAGTCACACTGCGGACACAAGTCCCTGAACGATGTCATGGGTGAGTGGAATAAGAAGTGGGCTGATGGAATATATGAAGCTGAGACTGCGGGCGGAAAGTAAGTGATCCGCCTGATATAATGTTCAGAGAAAAAAGCACCTAAGTGGGGCGCTTTTTTCTTGCAAAAAAATAAAGCCGCTCAGGGCGGCGTAAATACGGACAAAAAAATAAAAGCTACTAACGGGAGTCGGACCCGTGACCTCAACATTACCAATGTTGCGCTCTACCACCTGAGCTATAGTAGCTTGCTTTTCAAAAGCAATAATAACTATAACAAAATGGACATCAAAAATCAAGTAAAATATTTACATTTGTGCGAAAAATAATGACAAATCAAAAGATAATTGTGGTACAAGCAGTAAAAGTATGGTAAACTAACTGTAATCGTGTGCAAATTCGGTTGCAGACATTTAGAATTATCAAAAAAAGCGGGAGGCAGTTTGGAAATGGCTGAAGAGATGACAGGTAAGAATTTCATTGAACAGATAATTGAGAAAGATATCGCAGAGGGTAAGGTGCCGAAGATCGTTACCAGATTCCCACCAGAGCCAAATGGATATTTACATATAGGACATGCCAAGTCAATACTTTTGAATTACGGACTGGCACAGCAGTATGGCGGACAGTTTAATCTCAGATTTGACGATACCAACCCTACAAAGGAGAAGACAGAGTTCGTAGAGTCAATACTTGCAGATGTTAAGTGGCTGGGAGCAGACTTTGGAGACAGAGTGTTCTTTGCATCAAATTACTTTGACCAGATGTACGAGGCTGCCATAAAGCTCATCAAGAAGGGCAAGGCATATGTGTGTGACCTCACAGCAGATGAAATCAGAGAGTACAGAGGAACTCTCACTGAGCCGGGCAAGAACAGCCCATACAGAGACAGAAGCATAGAGGAGAATCTTGATCTGTTCGAGAGAATGAAGAACGGTGAGTTCCCTGACGGAAGTAAGGTACTCCGTGCAAAGATAGATATGGCAAGCCCTAACATCAACATGAGAGATCCTATTATCTACAGAATAGCAAGAATGAACCACCACAACACAGGTGACAAGTGGTGCATTTACCCTATGTATGACTTTGCACATCCTATCGAGGATGCCATCGAGGGTGTTACACATTCTATATGTACACTTGAGTTTGAGGATCACAGACCTCTGTATGACTGGGTGGTTATGGAGCTCGGTTACAAGGATTCACCTGAGGGCACACCAAAGCAGATAGAGTTCGCAAAGCTTTACCTGACAAATGTCATAACAGGTAAGAGATACATCAAGAAGCTTGTCGAGGACGGAATAGTAGACGGATGGGATGACCCACGTCTTGTAAGCATTGCAGCCCTCAGAAGAAGAGGCTTCACACCATCAGCTATTAAGAAGTTCATGGAGCTGGTTGGAATATCCAAGAGCCAGTCGTCTGTTGATTACGCTATGCTTGAGTATTGCGTGAGAGACGACCTGAAGCTCACAGCCAAGAGATACATGGCAGTTGTTGATCCTGTAAAGCTTGTCATCGACAACTATCCTGAGGATCAGGTTGAGTACCTCGATGTCGAGAACAATCAGGAGAACGAGGAGCTCGGAAGCAGAAAGGTAGCATTCAGCAAGTATCTGTATATAGAGAGAGAGGACTTCATGGAGGAGCCTCCTAAGAAGTATTTCAGACTGTTCCCTGGCAACGAGGTTCGTCTTAAGAATGCATATTTCGTAAAGTGCGTGGGATTTGAGAAGGACGAGGACGGCAATGTCACAACAGTACATTGTACATATGACCCAGAGACAAGAAGCGGTTCAGGCTTTGAGGGACGTAAGGTCAAGGGAACCATTCACTGGGTACCGGCAACCTTTGCAGTTGATGCTGAAGTTCGTCTCTATGAGAACCTGATCGACGAGGAAAAGGGTGTATATAATGAAGATGGAACCATGAATGTCAATCCGAATTCTCTTACTGTTGTACAGGGATGTAAGCTTGAGAAGGCATTTGAGGAGGCTCAGCCGGGAGAGGCATTCCAGTTCCTGAGAAATGGTTTCTTCTGTGTTGACTCAAAGGATTCTACAGCGGAGCATCCTGTATACAACAGGATCGTGTCACTCAAGAGTTCTTACAAGCCGGGCAAGTAATTACCGGGGATGCGTTTATAATTTATGATGTGGGGATTGGCGCTTATCCTGTGGGGGGATATGCGTACATCAAAATAGGTGATTGGAAACAAAAATATGAAAGATGAGAGTAAGAAGGTATACATACTTTTGTCAAAGACAAAAACAGTTCCTTCAAATCTCATAAAGCTTATGACCAGAGAGCCGTATTGTCACACATCTCTGGCACTGGACATAAGTCTTGATGAAATGTACAGTTTTGCAAGGAAAGGTGTATACAATCCATTTAACAGTGGATTTATCAGTGAGAACATAGAAAAGGGAATATTTGGAAAGCACAAGGGAACCAGATGCGCTGTGTATGAGCTGAAGGTCACGAGTAAGCAGTATGACAGGATACAGCAGGAGCTCGCCAGATTCAAGAAGCATCCGGACAGATACGGATATAACTTCATGGGTGTATTCAGCGTATTTTTCCATCTTGCGTATGAGAGGGAATACAGTTTCTTCTGTTCACAGTTCGTGGCATCGGTGTTGAAAAATGCCGGTGTGGATATATTCCACAAGAAACCGGGACTTGTCAAGCCGGGGGATTTCAGAAGGTGCCCTGAGCTCAGACCGATATTTACCGGGCTTCTCACAGAATACAGAGCATATCTCCATGAGAGAATGAAACAGGCTCATGGCATAGAGAACACAGGCAGAAGGCTTGGCATGATAAAGCCGGCGCTTCCGGATGGTCTCATTGCATGGAGAGTCAGTTAAAATAAGCCGCTTTACAAATATGTAAGGCGGCTTTTATTTATTGTCATGTGTTTATTATTCTACAAATGTGTGGCCAATCTTGATGATCCCTCTCGGGAGGGCGTCCTTGGAATTCTTCCATGGCTCGTTCTTGTATCTGTAGTCAAACTTGTCTATGAACCAGCTCAGGTCACCATTGACACGTTCCATATTGTCAAAGTATACCTTGTTGAGGATTTCGATGAACTGCGCATACTGTTCCTTGCTCAGTTTGTTCTGGCCTGTCTTGTACAGTATTCCGTAGTGGTATGTACAGAAGCCTTTGCTCGTAGCAAATTTGTCCCTGAACTCGGAATCTCTTTTCCACATATGGAAGATAGTGTCTACATAGCGTACGAACATGTCATCCATACGTCCACAAATGAAGCAGCTTTTCTCCATATTCTCTATATAATCGACAACAGGTGCATTTGGTGTGTTCTTGCCGAACAGACCGGCTTTGGCGGCGGGACCTTTGGCAGCCAGCGCCCTCATATCTTGTATAGTCTTATTCATATGGGTGTTCATCATGAGTGCCAGACCCAGACGATTCTTTTCCTGATAGAGCATTCTCAGATGATGACTGCAAAAACCAAGCTTGTCAGTCATGGCACGGTTGTCGTCCTCCATGTAGCTTGGCCCCATCGTATATTCAATTGCATTTCGTTCAAGATCCTTCTGCATCTGGCACATAGGGCATTCGCAGCCGCTGTCAAATGCATCGTTTACTGGTATAGTGTATATCTGTTCAGCCATAGATCCTCCTGTTTGTGATAGTGTCAGTTTTTGCCACACTGCTTATGTGACATTGAAAATAATATACAGGTATTATACAATAGCCTGGAGAAATTTATAAGACAAAAAGCACAATTATACAAATATGAAATGGCAGGTGTACGGAAGATGAATGTAAGTTGTGATGGCAATATAGTTACGGTAGACGGAGTGAAGGATTTCAGACTTTCTCAGATACTTGAGTGTGGTCAGTGCTTTCATTTTGACAAGCTTGATGATGAAGTGTATGAGGTCATAGCATTTGGCAGGGCTGTGAAGATGGAACAGTCAGGCGGCGTGCTCAGGATATATGGTTCATCCATGGAAGACTATGAAGGAATATGGCGCCCTTATCTGGATATGGACAACGATTACGGGCTCATCAAGGAGAGTGTCATAAAGGCGGACAGCGCACTTCAGACGGCTGTGAATGAGAAGGATGGAATACGTATACTCAATCAGGACTTCTTTGAGACGCTTATATCATTTATCATATCCCAGAACAAGAATATCCCTCAGATAAAACAGTGTGTGAAAAATATATCGCATAGATTTGGTGATGAGGTCATAGGATATAATGGCGAGGCATTTTATGTGTTCCCTGATGTAGACAGACTTCATGAGGTCACAGAGGATGAGCTCAGGGAGTGCAAGGTCGGATTCCGTGCTCCATACATAATGAATGCGACGGAGGCGGTGTACTCGGGAAATGTCACAAAGGAGAAGCTTGACGCACTTGACATAGAACAGGCAAGGGAACTTCTCATGACTATAAAGGGAGTAGGAGAAAAGGTTGCCAGCTGTTCCCTGCTCGTTGTACTTGGAAGACGTGAGGCTTTCCCTGTGGATGTGTGGATGAAGAGGATCATGGAGAGCATGTACTTTGATGGCAAGGACACAAAAAAGCTGGAGATAGAGGCATTTGCCGTGAAAAAGTTCGGAAATCTCGGGGGATATGCGCAGCAGTATCTGTTTGACTATGCAAGAACGACTCTTTTTAAGTGATATGTATTACTGTAGATGACAGACATATTTTTATATATTTTTTAGAAAATAAGGGTTGATTTTTTTATAGAAATGGATAGAATATAAAACAGTGTTAGCACTCACATAAATTGAGTGCTAAGAACGAAGATGAGAAAATAAAAGAAAAAATAAATCAGGAGGTATATATCATGAAGTTAAGACCACTTGGAGACAGAGTAGTATTAAAGCAGTCAGTAGCAGAGGAGACAACAAAGTCAGGAATCGTATTACCAGGCCAGGCAAAGGAGAAGCCACAGTATGCAGAGGTTATAGAGGTTGGCCCTGGAGCAGTTGTTGATGGCAAGCTGGTTCCTATGGACGTTAAGGTTGGAGATACAGTTATATATCAGAAGTTCGCTGGTTCAGAGGTTAAGCTTGACGACGAAGAGTACATAGTTATCAAGCAGGACAGCATCCTTGCAATCGTTGAGAAGTAAAAGCATATATCCAGACAGCGTGAGCTGTGGGAGACATATGCGGATGATATATATGTAATATAACATGGAGGTAGATAGAAATGGCAAAGGAAATTAAGTACGGTGCTGAGGCTAGAAAGGCACTTGAGGCAGGAGTTAATCAGTTAGCAGATACAGTAAGAGTTACACTTGGACCTAAAGGAAGAAACGTTGTACTTGCAAAGTCATACGGTTCACCACTCATCACAAATGATGGTGTTACAATAGCAAAGGACATCGAGCTTGAGGATGCATTTGAGAACATGGGTGCTCAGATCGTCAAGGAAGTTGCAACAAAGACAAACGATGTTGCAGGTGATGGTACTACAACAGCTACAGTTCTTGCACAGGCTATGATCAATGAAGGAATGAAGAATCTGGCAGCAGGTGCTAATCCTATCGTTCTCAGAAAGGGAATGAAGAAGGCTTGCGACAAGGCAGTTGAGGCTATTCTTGATATGAGTGAGACTATCAGCGGAAAGGATCAGATCGCAAGAGTTGCATCTATCTCAGCTGGTGACGATGAGGTTGGACAGATGGTTGCCGACGCTATGGAGAAAGTGTCAAAGGATGGAGTCATCACAATCGAAGAGTCAAAGTCAATGAAGACAGAGCTCGACCTTGTAGAAGGTATGCAGTTCGACAGAGGTTATATTTCAGCTTACATGGCAACAGATATGGAGAAGATGGTTGCAGAGCTTGATAACCCATATATACTTATTACAGATAAGAAGATCTCAAATATCCAGGAGATCCTTCCACTTCTTGAGCAGATCGTTCAGAGCGGATCAAAGCTACTGATCATCGCTGAGGATATCGAGGGCGAGGCTCTCACAACACTTATCGTCAACAAGCTGCGTGGTACATTCCAGGTAGTAGCTGTAAAGGCTCCTGGTTATGGCGACAGAAGAAAAGAGATGCTTCAGGATATCGCTATTCTTACAGGCGGTAAGGTAATCTCAGAGGAGCTTGGATATGAGCTCAAGGATGCTACTCTTGATGACCTTGGACGTGCAAAGAGTGCTAAGATCACAAAGGAGAACACAGTTATCGTTGATGGTATGGGCGCTAAGGAAGACATCGCAGGTCGTGTAAATGTCATCAAGGCTCAGCTTGAGGAGACAACATCAGAGTTTGATAAAGAGAAGCTTCAGGAGAGACTCGCAAAGCTTGCCGGTGGAGTTGCAGTTATCAGAGTCGGCGCAGCTACAGAGACAGAGATGAAGGAAGCTAAGCTCCGTATGGAAGATGCATTAAATGCTACCAGAGCTGCTGTTGAAGAAGGCATCATCGCAGGTGGTGGATCAGCATATATTCATGCAGCTAAGAAGGTTGCAGAACTGGTTGCAGACCTTGAAGGCGATGAGAAGACAGGTGCTAAGGTAGTTCTTAAGGCTATGGAAGCTCCGTTATTCCACATTTCAGCAAATGCCGGTCTGGAAGGATCTGTTATCATCAATAAGATCAAAGAATCACAGCCGGGTATCGGTTTTGATGCATACAATGAGAAGTATGTAGATATGATCGAAGCAGGTATCATCGATCCTGTTAAGGTTACAAGAAGTGCATTACAGAACGCAACATCCGTAGCATCTACATTACTGACAACAGAATCTGTTGTAGCTGATATTAAGGAAGATGCTCCAGCTATGCCGGCAGGTGCAGGTATGGGCGGCGGAATGGGTATGATGTAAAAATAAAATATCACTCATAAAGTTCAAATAGAGAATAAAAAGGAAGATAGTATTGTTTATTATCGTGTAAGATACATGATAGTGACAGGCTATCTTTCTTTTTTTATACACGCATAGACCATATTTCCAGACCTAGTGAAACATTTCATGCCGTTTTTCAGACATTTCGTGCATAGAATCCGGTAAGGAGAAATGATTATGGTACAATACCAGAAAATAACTTATTTGGAACAACATAATGAGACATGCAGATATAATTATACTATATGTAGTATTATGTGTTGTATTCAGATGAATGAAAGGGGATAAGAAAATATGGTAAGACGACTAAAAGAAAACAAAGTTACAGGCATCCTGACGGCCTTGCTGGTTGGCATTGTTATGTTTGTTGGCATGGGAACAATGAAAGTAAATGCAACAGAATATAGGTCAGGAACGATTGATCCTACGACTCTACAGGTTGGGGATACGGTTTACAGAGGAGTTCAGACTACATCAAATCCTGAGGTAGCAGTATGTACAACATGTCATATGGTCTGGATTGCATATAATGCTGACCATATAAGTGTAGAGATGAAGAAAACAGAGGAACATAAAGATCATGCAAGTTCTGTTGGTTGGGCTTGGTTTAACTGGTATTTTGCAACAACGAATACAACATATATAAAAACTCCGGTTTCATTTGATACACCATATACGATTATGGAAAATGGAACACTTGGGTATACGATCACATATAATACAAATGGTGGAAGTGAGGTTGCAAAGGCCGAAAAACAGACTAATATTCCAAAAGACTTACCGGTTCCTACTAAAGAGGGATATGAATTTGCAGGCTGGTATAAGGACGAAGCACTTACAGAAAGAGTGTGGGCAGGTTCTACAGTGGTTAAAGACATAACGCTGTATGCGAAATGGACAGAGCATACGCATAAGTTTTCTCATTTATGGGAAAGTAATAAGTATGGTCATTGGCATGCGGCAACCTGTGAACATAGTGATTTGAAGGAAGATTTCCAGGAACATTCTTATGGAACTGCAGGTGAAGCCAGATATACATGTTCAATCTGTAAGTATGTAGATGCAGACAAGAAAGCTGCGGCAGATATCGTAGATGCATCAAAGGTAGTATTAAAAGCAGATGAAGTGCAGGTTGGAGACAAGATTTATTTTGGTAATCAGTTATCGCCTAATAAATGGATCACTGTATGTAGGAAATGTCATATGATCTGGATCACATCTGCTGGCTCTGATCCTGATAATATAGATGTAGGAATCAGTGATGGAGATCAGAAGTGTTATGAAGTTGAGCAGACGGATGAACATAAAGACCATAAAGATGATGTTGGATATGCAGATTTTAATTGGTATACAACAAATTCAAACAGTCCATTAGAGAGAAATGTTCCATATACAGTTATCGAGAATGATAACCTTGGATATAAGATTACATATAACACAAATGGCGGAAGTGAAGTAACTGAAGCCGTACATCAGAAGAAGCTCCCGGATGTGCTTCCAACAACAAGTAAAGCTGAATATGAATTTGCAGGCTGGTACACAGACGAGGCACTCACAAAGGTGGCTGTGCCGGGCAAAGCTTTAACAGGAAATACAATTCTTTATGCAAAGTGGACAGTGAAGCAGTCTACGCCATCAGATCCAGAGCCTTCAAAGCCAGTAGTAAAAGCAAAACGGACAAAAGTAAATGATCAGGCATTAAGCTCCAAGTTCAGTATCACTACAGGAAAGACGATAAAAGTAACGTGGGGCAAGGTTGCAAAAGCAGATGGATATGATGTATATATGGCATATTGTAAGAAGGGAAAATACACCGTTGTTAAGTCTGTAAAAGCTGCAAAGACCTTATCTGTGACGATCAATAAGCTGAACAAGAAGGCTGTAAATCAGAAAGATAATGTAAAATGTTATGTAGTTGCATATAAGAAGGTTGACGGCAAGAAAGTGACCATTGGAAAATCCATTACAGGTCATGCGGTTGGCAAGAAGAATACGACTGTAACAGATGTCAAGAAGATTCAGATAAAGAAATCTGCTTACAGCCTGAAAAAGGGAAAAACAGCTAAGATAAAAGCAACTATTGTTAAAAAGAATAATAAACTTCCACTTTTTGGTCATACAGCAAAATTCAGATATGACACATCAAATAAAAAGGTAGCAACTGTATCCAAAGATGGCAAGATCACAGCAAAAGGAAAAGGCACCTGTTATGTATATATCTATGCAGTAAATGGATGCGCTAAGAAAGTAAAGGTAACAGTTAAATAAAAGTAAATAGAAAGAAGTTATAAATTCGGCAGTGGCTTGGATGGACAGTAGTCTGAGACCACTGTCGTTTTCTGTAGTAGACAACGACATAACAGTGGCAACCTGCGTGAAATTATGCCGTTTTTAACAGGATTTCTTCAGTGATTTAGCCTGTATGGGTTGACACTGTTTAAACAAGAATGCTATAAAGAGAAAAAGGTGGGTAATTTCATAATTCAAATCTAAAAATCAAATATGGGGAGGTAATCTATGAAATTAAAAAAGAAAGTGTTTGGAATGTTGGCAGCAGTACTGCTGATGGTGACGGCTGTATTTATTGGAACGCAGGGTATGGGTCTGGTACATGCGGAGACTTTAAAGGTATCCATAAACGGAACCGAACTGCAGGATGGTAAATATTATGAATTTGGAGGAAGCAGAGGAAGCGGAACGATGAGTGAGTGTGCCCCGGATTCGCTTCCTGAGGTATATATCTATTATGATGCCGGCGTTATAGAAGTATATGGGAATGTAAGGATATATTCAAATGGAGGAAGTTCAACAGAAATCCTGAAAATTGAAAACGGAACCCTGACGCTGAAAGGGTCGGGCAGATTCTATTTGGCAAACAGTGAAGATACGAAAGCATTGATTGCCGGAACTGAGGATTCATCCCTTATAACGGATGAGTATACTGGAAATATTGTGCTTAACGGATATGGCGGAAATGCTCTTATAAAAGGACTTTCTTTGGTAGATTTAAAAACCACCGGAGAAATAGCACTTAATAGTAATGATGCAATGGTCGGTGATGCATTCATATCTGCCGGCTCTGTTAAGCTTGAGGCAAATAATTTTGGCTTATACCTGTCGGACGGAACGGTGAAGCATATGATAGAGGCAACGGATGCACAAAACGGAGAAATCAGCTTGATAAAAACAGGCACCCGTAATTATTTGGATTTAATTAATGGCAGTAATATTAATGCATCAGAAGCCTTTTTCAAAGCAAAAGATATTTATCTGTCATCAAATGGAACTACTTCGAATCGGAGTATATTGTTTATTGGAGAAACAATAGCAGAAGGTAATCTTAAGGTAGAAACCCAAAGTGGTGTAGAGATGAATGTCCAGAAGACCGCAGTAAATGGTAATCTTAAGATAGATACAACAGGCAGCGGTTATGAAAAAGTAACCAGTGAAGAGGGCGTTGTATCAACCGGAAATACAGAAATCAATGCACCTGCGACAACTGTTCTGTTACAGGCAAATGGTAATGCTGCTGTAATCGAAGGAAATGCGAAGATCAATGCAAAAAGAATATCCATGATGAGTGCAAATAATGCAGTAATTGCTGGTAATGCAGAGCTTCAGGCTCAATATGGGATTACCCTTACCGGAGCAGGGGGATATCCGGTCATAGGGGGAAGCACCATTATACTGAATACATCAGGAAACGAGATTTCGATAAGCAGAAGTGGAAGTACTGATTCCAATACTATACCGCTCCTTGGAGGGACATTGCAGACCCGGAATGATACAGTATCGTATGAAGATGGAGAGAAAAAATGGGTACAGATGACGGCAACCGGTCAGATATATTATGCAGATAATTGTGAACATCCGATTATATTAGGATATTCCGGTCGCTGTATGGTGTGTGAAACATCCAACATTGAATATGCAGAGCTGATAGGAGCAGATGGAACTTCAAAGAGGATGCTGAATGGTGATCTTGGCGGAGAGGGAGCATATAATGATCTGAGATACTTAGAGGATGGAGATACCATAAAACTTATCCGGGATGTGTATGCAAACGGAAGATATGTGGCGATTGATGAGGCGAAAGCTGTGACACTTGATCTGAATGGACATACGTTAGCGATTGGTACACTTGCCGCAGAAAATGACCTTACAATTATAAATGGTAACTACAAAGGCAAGATTGAAAATACTGGTACCAGTCTTACTAAAGTATTGACTTTCCAGAATGCAAAGGCAAGACTTGGAAATTTGCAATGGATGACAAATAGTGGAGTAGTGCTCGAAGAAAGTGAAGTTACGGTAGCAGGAAATAACAGTTCTGGGCAATGCTGGTTGGAGAAGCTTACAATGGATAAAACTTCAAAACTGGTATTAAACAATGTGGGGGATGGAATCGGAAATTATGGTCAGAATACACTGGAAGAGAGTCTGGGCTCCATTCAGGAATTTCTGCCAGACGGTTATTCACTTGTACGGAGAAAAAAACATCCGACAGATACAGCAGACAGAAATACAATCAATGACCCTAGTGGAGAGATCGCTCAAAGTGCAGAACTTCGTTATCGCAGAATGACTGATACAGAGGTATCTGTTACACTGAATCCGACAACATATACCTATGACAAAAAAGCAAAGGAGCCGGAGGTATTTGTGACCTATGCCGGACAGACACTGGCAAAAGATAAAGATTATACGGTTGCTTATGCAGATAACATAAATGCCGGAAATGCAGTTGTTACGATTACAGGTATGGGCATATATCATGATGAGACACAGGTACAGTTTAAAATCGAGAAAGCAGCCAAAGCAGCGCCAGCAAGGCTGACTGCCATAAATGTAAGTAAGGCAGGGGCAAAGGACGGAGCAATCGATAAGCTGACGACAGCAATGGAATACAGTACAGATGAGGTTCATTGGGTCAGTGTAACATCAGGCACAATGGTGAGTGGGCTTGCAGCAGGTAATTATTATGTACGATATGCAGAGACAGAGAACTATCTGGCATCTCCGGCAATAAAGGTAGTGATCGCTGTTCCAGTGAGCTCCTATAAGCTGACAAATGCAAAGACAGCTGTTACTTTGGGTACAACAAAATATGCTTATAACGGAAAGGCGAAGAAGCCTTTGGTAAAATCTGTAACTTTTGCTGGAAAGAAATTGAAGGCAGGAACTGATTATACAGTTACCTATAAGAAGAATAAGAATATTGGAAAAGCATCCGTGATTATCAAGGGAAAAGGCAAATATACCGGAGGCATAACCAAGAACTTTATAATATATGCAAAGAAAGGAACAACAGTAACATCTGGTGCATATAAGTATAAGTTTACCAGTGGTTCTGAAGTTGCCTTTGCAGGTATAAAGAGTACAAAGACCACAAAAGTAGTGATTCCGAAGACTGTGAAGCTTGGTGGAAAGACCTTTAAGGTAACTTCGATCGCAAAGAAAGTGCTGTACAATAAGACTAAAGTAAAGAGCGTAACGATCGGAGAAAATGTAAAGACGATCGGAGCATCTGCATTCCAGAAATGTAAGAAGTTATCTACGATAACTGTAAAGACAACAAAATTAAAGAGTGTCGGCAAGAATGCATTTAAGGGAATAAAAGCAAATGCAAAGATCAAAGTGCCATCTAAGAAATTAAAAGCATATAAGAAGATCCTTAAAAATAAAGGACAGGGAAACAAGGTTAAAATTGTAAAGAAATAAAAACGGGAGCTTTTTAATGGAATATAAAGTGCGTAGGTTATAAGCAACAATTAACACACTTTATATTCCACTTTTTTACGGAAAAATTGGATGAAAGAATTTTGGGTTATGTTAAAAACAAGATCTTAGAATATCAGCAAAATCCTTTATATATCTATCAGAGTTTATTCAGAAGGCAGTCGGTGGAGATCTGTTTGAGGTTGAGACAGTAGATGATTATTCGAAAGATTATCATAAATGTACAGAAGAAGCACAGCAGGAATTAAGAGAGAATGCAAGACCGGAGTTAAAAAAATATCTGGAAGATATTTCAGATTATGACAATATTTTCGTATGTGGCCCATGCTGGTGGGGAACTTATCCGGTAGCTGTATTTACACAGCTTGAACGGCTTGATTTTACAGGGAAAAAGGTAATACCATTCATGACAAATGGCGGATGACCGGGACATGTGATCAAGGATATGATCAAGGAATGTAAAGGTGCAGAGATCATAAAGCCAATGGAGATCAAATTTGACTCACAAGGCGGTCGGGTACTGCAAACAGCAGAGAACAAAATTAATGATTGGATCGCAGAGGTGAAAAGAAGCCTATAGAGAGAGTTAATATTTATTTTCCACTTTTATGAGCAGTGTGCTATAATGACATGGATTAGAAATGACTAACTTGATGTTTTCAATTCTTGTGTTCTGGTGAAATTGTGCGCCATATGAATGTGAAAAATACAAAGTCGACAGGCGGTATAAAAGAAAGGCTTGTACGGATGAATATTCATGAATTTGGAAAAGAAAATAAAGAAACAATTGTTTGAGAAGATGATACAGGAACTTTGATAAAGGAGACAGCTATGAAAAAACAGAGATATACATATCTGAACGATGGATTTGAGGGAGTTTTATATGAGGCAGAAAACAAGGATGACAGGCTACTGATCGTTATTCAGGGACTTAAGGGATTGGAACTGCCTGAGAAGTACGCGGAGTTATTTTCAGGGAAAGGGTATTCAGTTCTTGCCATGACTTATTATGGCGCACCCGGACAGCCGGATCAGATGCGGGCAATTCCTTTGGAGATGTTTCAGACTGCGGTTGACCGTATGAAAGAGTATGGAGATGGCAGATTTAAGCATTTTGGTATGTATGGTAATTCCAAAGGCGCAGGAATGGCGTTGCTTGCTGCATCAGTTGTTCCGGATATCAGTCTTGTTATAGCTGCATCTTCCTTTGGACATATTATGCAGGGCAGTGGTAAGGCAGATGCAGATCCATGTAAGGCTATGGTGTCATATCGTGGAAATGATTTCCCTTATGTTCCAAATAAGCATATGTTCTCCAACTTCCTGAAAAAATGTATAAAGGAACATCATGTGCGGCTGTTGTACTTTTTTGAGGAATGGGAGAAAGAGGGAACGATTGAGAATGAGATACCGGTAGAAAAGATCTGTGGAGATATTCTTTTTCTTACCTCTACACATGATGAATCTGTTCCGGCAAAGCATGATGCAGAATTATTGACAGCACGGTTAAAGCGGGAGAACTTTGCTGATGTGTGATAAAGAAG
>OGHH01001047.1_pt1 | contig 23361 bp, 20 predicted proteins | sample 1571471 | NCBI WGS metagenome assembly OGHH01 (sample SAMEA2581936, study PRJEB24529) | metagenome | biome: Human gut stool | place: China | collected 2011
TTATATGGGCTTTAGGTTGGCAACACATCGCGCACATTTCTTCCTTGCCCGCCCTGCGGGTACCTCATCTGCCGTCTCCTTCTTCTTTTTTGAGGGGTGGGTTTTGATACAGGAATCCCCGCCGCCAAAGCTACTGTGCTCTGGCGGCGGGGATTCCTGTTTGCCCGGCATTGAATCAGCAGGCCGTTTTTGGTATACTGTTGGATAAACGAAAGATAAGGAAATGGGGAAGAAACATGGCTTCTTATACATTTGAAAATCACACATTCCGCATGGTAGACCGCACCGACGGCAAGGATATTAAGGTACCGTCCAACATGTACCCGCTCAACCGCGAAGCACAGCTGTTTACCACCGAAACTACCGATACCATCAGCGATGCCCATGTGCGGGAGATTGTGAACTGCATCGACCACCATCAGGTCAGCCAGCTCGTCAATGACGATGGCGATATAGGGCAGGTGCTCCATGCCGGTCTGGGCGGCCAGCTTGTTGTAGGCCTTGATCTCGCGGACGTTGTTCTCGGCAAAGAGCTTGTAGCGGCGCTCCATCTCGGCCACGCTGGCCCCCAGCGCACCGGCAGCCTTGCGCGGCTCGGTGACGACGGGCATCAGCAGGTGCGGAATGCCGTTGTACTCGGCCAGCTCGACGACCTTCGGGTCGATCAAAATGAGCTTGACATCCTCGGGGCCGGAGCGGAACAGGAAGCTGATGATAATGGAGTTGACGCAGACGGATTTACCGCTGCCGGTGGAACCGGCAATCAGCAGGTGGGGCATCTTGCAGAGATCCGCGACCTGCGCTGTACCGGCAATGTCCTTGCCGAGGGCCATTGTCAGAGGGCTGCGCATGTTGATATAATTCTGGGATTCAAAGACTGCGCGGATGTTGACGGTGGAGCGGATCTTGTTCGGAACCTCGATGCCGACGGCGGGCTTGCCGGGGATGGGCGCTTCGATGCGCACACCCGCGGTGGCTAGGTTCAGGGCGATGTCGTCGGCCAGGCTTGTGATGCGGCTGACCTTGATACCGGCCTGGGGCTGCAGCTCATACCGGGTGACGGACGGGCCGCGGCAGATGTCGAGCATCGTCGTCTTGACGCCGAAGCTGTCCAGCGTGTTGACCAGAATGTCCGCGTTTTTCTTCATTTCGCGGGCGGCCCCGGCCTCGTCGTCGGGGCGCGTGGCGTTAAAGAGATTCAGCGACGGATAGCAGTAGGGCTCCGGCGGCTGCTCCTCCGAGGTGGGCAGACGCATAGCGTTGGGGTCAGCCTTGGCCGCACAGGGCGGCGTATGGATGGGCGCACCGGCAGAGTTGCCGACAGCGGTGCTGACCTGCACGCGGGCAGCCTCCCCCTGCCGGGGCACAGTGAAGCTGCTCTGGGTCGTTTCCGCCGCAGGGCGGGTCATGGCAGGGGCAGACTGGTACGGCTGCGGGGCGGCAGCCGGTGCGGCGGTGTAGGGACAACAGGCTGGGCAGGGGCGGCGGGTGTCTCGGCCAGCATATCATCCAGCATTTCGGAGACAGAGCGCCCGGACTGCCAGGCAGCGCTGACCGCACTGCCGGTATCACTGAAGCTGCCGCCCAGTGTCGGGATCGGTGCGGAAACAGCGGGGGCCTCCGGTGCGGCGGGCACAGCTGCGGGGGCGGGCGTACCCAGCGGCGCAGCGTCTGCGGCCATCTGTGCAGCAAGATCAGCCGGAGAAAGGACCATCGTATCGCCCTGCACACGGCCTGTCATATCCAGCTGCGGCAGCTCGACAGGGATCGGCTCGGGCTCGTCCTCCACGGGAATGAGAGGCGTGTCAAATTTGGGCTCCTGCGGGACAGGCGTCAGCGGGGTCTCAAACTCGGTAGGCTGCGGCAGGTCCAGCGTCGTCTCGGCACTGACCTCCTGCGGCGTATAGTAAGGCGCGTGGCCGCTGACAGCGCGGTTGATGAGCGCATCCAGCTCGTCCTGCGGCGCGGGGGACGCCTGTGCGGCGGGCGCGGGCGTGACCGGGGTCAGAGGGGTGCTGTACACCGGCGCGGCAGGCTCTGAGGAAGGCTGCAATTGCAGCTCAAAATCCTCCTTCGGTGCGGGAGCAGGCTGGGGCAGGGTGTGGCGCAGTGTGCTGTTGGTCCGGTTGGACAGCGGATCCATACCGAACGTGCCGCCCGGGCCGATGCTGACCGGCTCCAGCGGGTCAGCGCTGACGGCCTTTTGGCGGGCACTTTCCCCTGCACTGGGGCCAAGATCCACGTCAAACGACGCATGGGTCTGGGCGGCGGGCTTGGCGGCAAACGGTGCCTCGGGCACAGCAGGTGCCACGGGGGGCGTGTAGGCGGCCTGCCGCTGCGGGGCGGGCGGGGGCTGCTTCGGGAAACGGCTCGTGTCCGCGATGACGTCGTAAACCGGATGGTGCGGGCGGCTGCTGTCCGGCAGCGCACCGGTCAGATTCTCGACGCTCTCCTCCTCGGGCTCCTGGTCAAACAGGCGGGTGTCGTAGGAGGTCTCGGCTGCGGCGCGCTCCTCGCGCTTGGCCTGCAGGATCTTGTACTGGCCGTCTACAAACAGAACGACGTCCGCGGGGGTGATGGCAAAGAAGAACATCAGCCCCAGCAGGAAGATGAGCAGCATGATAATGTTGGAGGCGGGACGCCCGAACAGCGCCAGCAGCGTGGCACCGATGGGCGCACCGAGGACGCCGCCCTCCCAGAAGTAGGTGCCGCCGCGGGTAAAGAGCATCTTGACGATCTCCCCGACCCTGAGGTTCTCAATATTGAGCTTGGAGAAGATGACCGGCACGCTGGCGCAGAGCACGCCCATCAGCGATACCTTGCCCGCAAACAGTGCGACGCGGTAGCCGGTGGCCAGCAGGTAGGCCAGGTACAGCAGGAACGGTCCGACCAGATAGGTCGTGATACCGAAAACGCCAAAGTACCAGCTGCGCAGCGTGCGCCAAAGATTCTGCCCGGGCACAAGCACGAGCGCAACGCAAAGCAGACCCAGCCCCACCAGCAGGATGCTGCGGGCCAGGTTCGGGGTCTCGGCGCGGCGCTGGGCACGGCGGGACGGCTGACGGCTGCGGGAGGCCGCACCGCTGCGCGCGGATGCGGAGCGCCCGGTGCTGCTGCGGCCTGCGCCGCGGGAGGAGGCTGTGCTCTTTTTGCCGGAGGAGTTCTTTGTTGATTTTTTACCGGAACGAGATTGTGCCATGTTACAGTGTTTCCCTCTCTTATTTCTCTGAACGCTTCTTTAGGCAATACCGCATAATTCCCGCCTTACGGCTTAAGCACCGCTTCGGCGGCTGCGGCACGGCATCTGCGTTGCCAAAATGCTCGATAATGTCGGGTTGCGGTACCCGCATCGTGCTTCGGGGGCAAAAGCCCCTCGCACTCTGCGACCGCTGCCCCTGCTTCGGTTCGCTGTTTCCGCCACTGGCGGCGCTCACCTTTGCAGCATCCAGTATTATCTGCGCTTTTGGCTTAGCAGCTGCCGCACCTCGCTCGCCGTATCGGCACTTAGAATTATGCGGTATTGCCTTTATATATAAGTAGTCTGTACAGGTACAGGACGGTAAGGACATACGACTTTTATTTTAGCACGATTTCCAGGGATTGTAAAGAAAAATGCCCGCGGTGCCGGGTTACAAAAAAATAAATCCCCGCCCTGAGGGATGGGCGGGGATTTACAAGAAAGGAGGAGAAGAACACATGAAAATGTGATAAAGCTATTTGACTTGGGGTTCATTTAGCTTGCAACTAAATTGTAACTGTTTTGTCACCGAATGTCAATAGCAAATTGTAAATCTTTTGTCATTTTTCAATTTGTTCACAAATTGGCAGGCGCAGCTCCGCGCAGCCGCCGGGCGTGTTGGACAGGCGCAGCGTGCCACTGTGTGAAAGCGCGACCCTGCGTGCAAAATACAGTCCAAAGCCCTGGTGGGCTGTGTCACTGCGGGCGGCTTCTGTATAAAGCAGCTCCCCCGCTCTGGCGAGGGCCTCGGCAGTGAAGCCGGGGCCGGTATCGGTCACACGCAGGATGAAATCCTGTTTCTCTTTTGTAACCAACAGTGTGACAGTGCCGCCGCGGGGCGTATAGCGCACGGCGTTGTCCAGCAGGTTTTCGGCAGCCCGGAGCAGGTCGCACTGCGCCGCGCACAGTGTCCCCTGCCACTGCTCGTTCAGTATAAGCTGCACCCCGGCAGGTGCGCAGAGGGCGCGGGCTGTTTCCGCCAATTCACTGACAAGGGTGTGACTGGGAAAGGTTTCCCCTGCGGCGGGCGGTGCACAGGCGGTGCGCAGGGCGGCCAGATATTGCTGGGCACGGTCCGTGCCGCGCAGGATGGCTTCGACCTGTGTCTGCTGGTCGGCGGACAGAGCATCCTCGGCCAGCAGGTCTGCGTTGCCCTGAATGATGGACAGCGGCGTTTTCAAGTCATGCGTCAGCGCGGCGATCTGCTCGGCGCGCTGCTGCTCCATCCGCCATTGGCTTTGCAGGCTGTCGGTCAGTTTTCGGCCCATCGTCTGCATGGCATGCAGCGTGGCGGAAAACTCTCGCAGACGCGCGCCGTCTGCGTCAATGCGCTCGGGCTGCTGCGCAGCGATGGCATCCACCGCGCGGTGCAGACAGGCGGTCTCGGCGGCAAAGACCCGCACGGTGCAGTGGGTCTGCCAGCCCAGCCAAACGAGGATGAGCACCGCCAGAAGCAAAATATAGCAGGTCTGGAAATCCGGCAGCGTGTCCCGCAGGGCCGGGTCGGCGTAGGGCGTAGCATAGTCGTACTGCAAAAGGCAAAAGCTTCCGTCAGCCATTTTGACATCGTACTGGTACCCCGGATTGCCGCTGCCGCCGTGAAAGGCATTGAGGGCAATTTTCAGATGGCGGTCATCCATGTTGGTCTGCAGCACCGTGTCATTCTGCACCACAGCCCAGCGGCACAGGTCGCTGATCTGCAGGGAATCGAATGTGTCTGCCGTCATCGATGCTACAGTCTCCCGGGCATCGGCGCAGGCCTGGGCGGACGCCACGGCAGGCAGCAGAAAACCGATGTTTATCAGCTGCATAAAAATGACCCACCAGAGCACCAGAATCAGAGCGCACCCGCCGCCGCACAAAAGGAGATACCGCAGCAGAACACTGCGCAGGGATGTCAGTTTTCGTTTTGCCATTGGTAGCCCACTCCCCATATCGTTTGCAGCACCTCCCCTGCCCCGGCCGCGCGCAGCTTGGCGCGGATGTTCTTGATGTGCTGGGTGATGGCCGTGTCATCGGCGGTACCGTCGTAACCGAACACCGCTTCGTAAATTTGTTCTTTGGAAAAGGTCTGCCCTGCATGGAGGGCCAGTAGCTCACAGATGGCGTACTCGGATTTTGTCAGGTGTAAAGGCGTGCCGCCAACGCCGGCTTCTTTGGCAGAAAGGTCCAGTGTCACCCCGCCGCGGGTGATCTTATGGGACGGCGTGCGGTTCTGCCGCCGCAGGTGGGCGGCAACCCGGGCACGCAGCTCGGCCACGCGGAACGGCTTGGTCAGGTAATCGTCCGCACCAAGACCGAGACCGGTCAGCACCGACGGCTCATCGGTGCGGGCCGTCAGAAACAGAATCGGCGCGTCCGTCTCGGCGCGAATGCGGCGGCAGACGGCAAAGCCGTCCTCGCCGGGCATCATCACATCCAGCAGGATGCAGTCTGCCCAGCGGCAGAGCGTATCGGTCAGCTGTGTGCCGGAGGTGCGCGTTTCTACGGTGTGGCCGTCACGCTCAAGCGCTGTTTTTAGCAGCGTGCAAAGGTCACGGTCATCATCGATTGCCAGAATGTTTGCCATAATAGCCCCTTTTATTGCAGTAAGCTGTAAACAAGACAGGATGCGCCGTAAAGCAGATAGACATGTGCCGGGTAGAACCAGTAGAACAGCTGCTTGTGGCCGCTGCCGCGCTGGCCGTTGTACAGCGCCATGCCGATAACGGCAAAAACGCCGAGCCACTCATAGTAGACTGTGAACATCTGGGAAAAGGCAAAATCCGGCAGACCGCGAACCTGCAGAAAGACCAGAACAAAATCACACAGGAAGGTCATAGCCGCCCAAACGACCAGCCGCAGGCGCTTGTGGTTATACAGCGCATACAGCACGATGCCTCCGGCCAGAAAAGACCAGCCGCCGTCGGTGATGGATGTCAACAAAGGCAGCGGCGCGGTGATGACCCACGCCAACACGGCAGAGCCGATCGGTGCGTCCTGAATTTTGGGAAAAAGCGTCAGCAGCGCTACGATGCAAATCGGCCAGAGAATCGGCATGGCAGCAGCCAGTGCGCCCCGCACAAACCGGCGCTGGCGCAGCCAGTCAATGCCCTGCCAGATTATGCAGAGCAGCATCAGATCCTGAAAAATGGCATTCATCGGGTAGAAGCCGTCACCCCGGCGGAAGGCCCCTGCATAGATCATAAAAAATTCCACAGTGCCCATCGCAGTACCGATGGCCCAGATACGCAGGAAGTAGCGCCTGCGGTCATGGGTATGGGCGAAGCCCTCCACAGTGCAGAACAGAAACAGCGGCGCAGACAGCCGCGCCAGCATACTGAACCATTCCGGCACAACGCTCGTAAATTCAAAAAAGTAGTGAATGTGATCCATCACCATGAGCACCAGCGCAATGGTTTTGAGCGCCGTGCCGGTCAGGCCGAATTTTTGCTTTGTCATAATAATAACCCCTTTCATTGTTGCTGTAAACAGTGTAACAGGGGTTTGTGTAGAAATTATAAGTGTTTGAAAATCAGCTGTGCATCAAAGGCAGATTTGCCTTCCCGTTCGCCTTCAAAATAGAAGGTGTCCTCTGCCGGTCTGGCGCGGCGCAGGGTGAAGCTCTCGCCGCGGGGTACCTCGCGGTGGTAGCTGATGATGAAATCTGAAATCTGCGCACTGTCCCAGACCTGCCACGGTACGGCGTCGCAGACAATGTCGGCATAGCGGGTGTTATTGAGGTGGCCGTTCATGTCGCAGCGGGAGTAGGCCGCGGTCTGCGTGCCCAGCGTCTCGCAGTCCTCGGGTGCAGCGCGGGGCAGGCGCATCGGCAGCTCAAGGGGCACATCCTCGGCCCACTGGTCGGCAAACTGCTCCGGGTGCTTGCGCAGGATCATACGCTTTTCGGTATCAATGAGTACCCAGCGGCTGTCCATTGTGGCGACCTCTGCCCCGTCGGCATCGTAAAAATGGGTGATGCGCTTGTTGACGGCGCGCTTGCAGCGCTCGGGCTGGGTGACAAGGGTCAGTTCCTCGTCCACACGGGGCAGCCGTGTGACGTGCAGGGCCAGCTTGGCCAGCACATAGGCGGTGTGGGTCTTGCGGTACAGGGCATCGTCCAGCCCTACGGCCTCGGCGTGGGCGGTAGCAACCTGCTGGGCATAGCGCAGCAGCGCCCCGAGCTTGACATGGCCGAGGTGGTCGCCGTCCGTGCGGTAGACGGTAAATTTTTGGGTGTAGGTTATGAGCTTTTCGGGCATAAGGAAGCCCTCCTTGATGGATTTTGAATTGATTCGCCAAGGAGAGTATAGCACAAATGTTGGAAAAATGCAAAAGCGGGGGCTTTGGGGCTGGCCGTAGGGGCTGATGCTTGCATCGGCCCGCGGAGGGGGCAAGACCCCTCCCTACAAATCGAACCGTAAAAGGGTGCAGCGGCAAGGCTGCGGGCCGGCAAACAAAAAGGCTGCACACGCAAAACGGTGTGCAGCCTGAAACTGTTTAATAGTTATCGCGGGATTTTTTGCGGAGCTTGCGCCAAATATTGAATGCAGAGATAGCGATGGCCAGAAGCAGCAGGGCAAGAACCATCCAGCCGCTGCCGCCATCCTCATAGCTCTTCATCTCGCTCCACTGGGCATCCATGGCGGCGTTGATGTCGTCGGGCAGAGTCTCAAAGACCTCCGCCTTGTCCAGAACCTCCGCGCTCGGGTAGGCAATTTCGCTGTACTTCAAATCGTCGTCCAGCATCTCCCACACGGCGGTGATGGGGGTGGAATAGCCGATGAAGTCCGCGTTGGCAAGGCCGACGTCCGGCTCACACAGGTAGTTGATGAACATTTCGGCGGCCTCCCGGTGTTTGGCGTTGGCCGGAATGCACATGCTGTCGATGAAGAAGTTGACGCCTTCCTCCGGGTGGACGAAAGCAAGGTCTGGGTTTTCGTCGATCATCGTGATGGCATCGCCCGCATAGTAGGGCGCCATGGCGGCCTCTCCACCCTCCATCTTGTCAAAGACCTCGTCCATGACGTAGGCCTGCACGATGTTCTTCTGGGCCTTCAGCGCATCGGTGATGGCGGTGATCTCGTCAACGGACTGCGGATTCATCGACAGGCCAATCGTCTTGGCTGCAATCGCGTAAGCGTCGCGGGAATTGTTGAACATCAGCACATTGTTTGTGTACGCAACATCCCACATGTCCGCCCATTTCGTGGGCGGCTCCTCGACCATCGTCGTGTTGTAGATCAGGCCCGTTGTGCCCCACATGTAGGGCACGCTGTACTTGTTGCCGGGGTCGAAGCTGCGGTCCAGATATGTTTCACCGATGCCGGCAAAGTTCGGAATGTTGTCCATGTTCAGCTCGGACAGCATACCCTCCTTGGCCATCTTGCCCACCATGTAATCCGATGGGAAGATGACATCATAGGATACGCCGCCGGATTTCAGCTTGGCGTAGAGGCTCTCGTTGGAGTCGTAGGTCGTGTAATTGACCTTGATGCCGGTCAGTTCCTCGAATGCGGACAGAACGTTGATGCTCTCGTCAGAACCGTCGGAGATGTACAGGCCGTTGTTGTAGACATTCAGCGTGATATGGTCGTTAGCAAAGCGCTTCCAATCGTAGTCGCCGGAGACGGAAATATCCTCGTTGACCTCGATGTCATCGGCGGCCAGCACCGGCGCGGCGCTCATCATGGTGACAGTCAGTGCGGCCAGCGCTGCAGCGGAAAACTTTTTCAGCTTCATCTTCAGCGCCCCCCTTCTTCCAACATGGCTTTGCGGATGGCCTTCTGGTTGCGGCGGTAGGCGCGGGAGTCTGCGGCGTTGGAAATCAGGATGATTGCCAGAATGACGCAGAATATGACTGCGGACAGCGCGTTGATCTCGGGGCTGACCTTCTTGCGGGTCATCGAGTAGATGGCGATAGGCAGTGTCTGCATCGTGCCGGAGTTGAAGTAGGAAATCATGAAGTCATCAATAGAGTAGGTCAGGCAGATGAGAAATGCCGACAAAATGGCCGGGGACAGCTGCGGCATGATGACTTTGGTGAAAGCCTGGCGCGGTGTGCAGCCCAGATCCAGCGCTGCATTGTACAGGCTGGGATCGAGCTGGCGCAGCTTGGGGCCTACATTAAAGATAACATACGGGATATTGAAGGTGATGTGCGCAATCAGCAGCGTCGGCCAGCCGAAGATGCCGCTCTCGCCGCCGATGCCGAAGTTCTGCGCCATGACGAAGAGAAGCATCAGCGAGACACCGGTGATGATCTCCGGATTGACGACAGGCACATAGCTGATGTTATTGATGATGAGCTGGCTTTTGCGGGACATCGAGTTGATGCCAAGGGTCGCCAGCGTGCCCAGCACCGTGGCGATAATGCTGGACACCAGCGCCAGCACAAGGCTCAGACCCAGCGCGGACAAAATCATCTCGTTGTGGAACAGGCTTTTGTACCAGCCGAGGGTGAAGCCCGTAAAGTTCGAGCGGGATTTGCTCTCATTGAAGCTGAACGCAATCATGACCGCGATGGGCAGATACATGAAGCAGAACACCAGAATGACGTAGGTGCGCATGAGCAATGCGGAATGTTTTTTTGCCATATCACATCACTCCTTCCATCTCGGACTCGTCAAAGCTCGAAGTGAAGCTCATGCAGAGCAGGACAATGACCATCAGCACCAGGCTCATGGCGGAGCCGAGGTTCAGATTGTAGGAGTTGCCAAGGAACTGCAGCTCGATCAAATCGCCGATCAGCAGGTTGGAGCCGCCGCCCAGCATACGGCTGATAATAAAAGTAGAGACTGCGGGCACAAACACCTGCGTGATGCCGGTGGCAATGCCGGGGCCGGTCAGCGGGACGAGCACCCGAAACAGAATATGCCAGACGTTGCAGCCCAGATCCTGCGCGGCCTCAATGATGGAATCATCGATTTTTGTCATCGCCGTGTAGATGGGCAAAATCATAAACGGCAGGTAGTTGTACACCATGCCCAGCACAACCGCACCTGAGGTGTTGATCATGTTGAAGGGGCCGAGGCCGAACAAACCGAAGAACTTGTTGATAAGGCCGTTTTTCTCCAGCAGTGTCATCCAGGCATAGGTGCGCAGCAGGAAGTTCATCCACATGGGCAGCATAATGAGCATCAGCATAATGTGCTGCTTGTTGGCGCGCAGGCGGGAGAGAAAATACCCCACCGGAAACGCCATGACCAGGCAGATCACGGTAGAGATCGCGGCCAAAATCAGGCTGCGGGCAAACACGCTGGAATACCGCCCGATCTGGGTGAGGTTGTCGAAGGTGAACTGGCCGTCCGCGTTCGTCATGGCGTACCAGATGACGATGAAAAGCGGTACGACTGTGAAAATGGCCATCCAGACCAGATACGGCCCGGCCAGCCAGCGGGAGGATTTGGATTTGAGCATGGATCACACCTCCGAACGCTTCATGATATGAATTTCGTCCGGGCCGATGTTCATGCCGATAAGCTCGCCGGGCTGGCTGGCCTGGGTGGAATGGATGATCCACTCATAGCCTTCCACATCGACGTGCATTTCAAAGTGAACGCCCTTGAAGATGACTTCGCGCACAAGGCCGGTCAGCATACCGACAGAGGGCGGCACGATCTGCACGTCCTCCGGGCGGATGACGACCTGTACAGGCTCGTTGACTTTAAAGCCGCGGTCCACACAGGTGAAATCATGGCCGCCGAAGTTGACCAGGAAGTCCTTGAGCATGACGCCGTCGACAATGTTGGAGTCACCGATAAAGCGGGCGACAAAGGCATTTTTGGGTTCGTTGTAAATATCCTGCGGGGAGCCGATCTGCTGGATCTTACCGCCGGACATAACAACGACGGTATCCGACATGGTCAGGGCTTCCTCCTGATCGTGGGTGACGTAGACGAAGGTGATGTTCATTTCACGCTGCAGGCGCTTCAGCTCCAGCTGCATCTCCTTGCGCAGCTTGAGGTCGAGCGCGCCGAGCGGCTCGTCAAGCAGCAGGACGCGGGGCTGGTTGACCAGGCTGCGGGCAATGGCCACGCGCTGCTGCTGTCCGCCGGACAGCTGGTAGATGCTGCGGCGTTCAAAGCCCTTCAGGCCGACGATCTCGAGCATCTCGAGCACCTTCGGGCGGATCTCATCCTCGGTCATCTTTTTCAGGCGCAGACCGAAGGCGACGTTCTCAAACACGTTCAGGTGCGGGAACAGCGCATACTTCTGGAACACCGTGTTCACAGGCCGCTTGTACGGCGGCATGTTGGCGATGTCTTTGCCATCAAAAAAGACATTGCCCGATTTCGGTGTTACAAAGCCGGCAATCACACGCAGGGTCGTCGTCTTGCCGCAGCCCGAGGGGCCCAGGAAGGTGACAAACTCCTTGTCGTGGATGTCCAGCGAAAGTCCGTCCAGGACCTTCTGCCCATCGAATTCGACAACAATGTCTTTCAGAGATACGATCAGATTTTCATTCATTTTTATTGCATCCCCCTTTGCGGAATTTCCCGTTACAGCACTCTCTTTACGCACCGTTTCTTCCTTAGGCCGGCACAGAGTCCTTGACGAGTCAGCGCCAATTATGCCGCCCCGCAAAGGTTTGTTACACGACTCCCTGCTGAAGAAGCCGCTGCAAGCAGCACATACAACGCCAATGTGTCAGGGCAGAAAAGATTTACCCTATAGATGCACACACAAGGTATATTATACGGCTTGTGGAATGTTTGTCAATAAGAACTTTTTAACAAATTGGTAAAGAAGCGTTCATGATTTCGAAAAAGAAGCGGCTTTTTTGAAAATGTGCGATGCAGCAAGGTTTATAAAAATCGAGGCAGCCGCCGCCGCAAAAAGCACGGCACTGGGCAGGGCAGCAAAGCGGCCGTACAAAAGCCCGAACGCCGCCTGCCCGACCGGCTGGGTCAGGCAGGCACAGACAGTGATAAGGCTCATAAAGCGGCCTGTCTGTCCGGTGGGAGCATGGGCCTGGATTGCAGTAAACAGCAGGATTTGAAACAGTGCGGCGGTAGCCATCATGCAAAAAGCCAGTGATGTGACGGCGATGTACCCGGCTGTGGCAGGCACACACGGCAGAACGGCCAGCCCGAGCAGTGCGCACACTGCCGTAATGCACCAGAGCGCCGCTGTGCCGCGGCGCAGGAACAACCGCTTTGCAAACGCCCCGGCCAGCACGCCGCCCAACAGACCACCGGCACTCATGGCAGACTGGGTGACGGCCAGAGTGGTGTCGGAGAAGGCATAATAGCGGACGACCAGCAGCGGTACACCGACAGTAACCGCGGGTACGACAACCAGATTGAGCAGGGCCAACACCGCGGCCAGCCGGAGCAGTGGCCTTGCCTGGCGAAAAAGCGCTTTGGGCGGCAGACGCAGGCATGAACGTGCGGCGGGAATTGGAAGTGTACGCTCCCAGAGGGCGGATATGGCAAAGCAGACAGCACAGAGCAGCAGCAAGCCGCGCAGCTCAAGAGTGTGCAGTAAGACACTGCCCAGCAGAGGGCCAAGCAGCTCGTCGATGGTATCCACCAGCTGAATGACCGCATTGCCCCGGGCCAGCGCAGCCCCGTTCAACAGCAGAGGCAGACTGACCTGCACGGCGGGCTGGTACAGCCCTTCCACGGCATACAGCAGGCAGAGTGCGGCCAGCACAAGCGGCGTTACGGGCGCGCCGGGCATTGCTGCTGCGGCTGCGGCCATGCCGATGGCGGATACGGTATCCAGCATAGCCATGATTTTTTGTTTACGGCAGCGGTCTGCCAGCACGCCCCCTGCCAGCGTGCCCAGCAGCATCGGCACAAGGGCCAGCGCTGTGACACTGCCGTACAGTGCGGCGGAATCGGTCCGGCGCAGAAGATACAACGGTAGCGCAAACCGCAGTGCGGCATTGCCGAACAGCGTGATGATCTGGCAGACGGTTATCTTATAAAAGGTGGGATTCATGGTGATGTGCTCCCCTGTTATGATAGGTTTTGTGCATACATACCGACTGACGGTTTGTATTCGTGCTGAATAATACGGCGGCTGGAACCGCCGTTGAAATGATTGGGTGTGTTAGTATAAGGATGAGGGACTTTGCTGGGGAAATCGTTGCGCACCCGGGGGCATTTGCGGCAACAGCAAGGTCCCCGGGCGGATATGGAATCCGCCCCTACGGTGCAGGGGTCGATGCTCGTCATCGACCCGGAGATGTCCGACGCCGCACGGCTTCTGTGGGCGAGCAATCAAGCCCGGAAAGCATCACTCTGCTTCGCAGAGCGCCGCCAGCTCCTCCGACTGCTCGTCAGTGAGAAGATCAAGGCCGAGGGCCTGTGTCAGCTGTTGGAATACCGCACACCGCGCGCGCTGCCGGGCGGGCGTGGTGGGGCGCGTCTGCGGGTTCAGCCAGAGGTCCGCCAGCAGGAACAACGCCTCGCACAGAGCGCTAGGGTCCGGCGTGTGAATGCTGCCGTCTGCTGTTCCCTGCCGGACCATCGGCTCCAGATACAGGGGGATGGTCTTTTCCAGCAAATCGTGTAGCTCGATGGATAAAAACTGCGGGTCGTCCCAGAGACGCGGCAGTGCGCGCTGCAAGGTCTGCTGGCGCTGCGGAACCAGGCACACCGCAAAGACAGCCTGCAGCTTTTGCAGTCCGGTCAGCGAGGCATCGTCGCGGATGCGGGCCAACTCCCCCGTGACCTGCGTGCCCAGGCGGTCCCCGACCCTGGCGGCGATTTCCTCCTTCGATTGGAAGTGGTGGTAGACGGCTCCCTTGGAAAGGCCGGTGGCGTCAATAATGTCCTGCAGCGTTGTGTGGGCATAGCCCTTTTCCGCAAAGAGCGCGGCGGCGGCGTTCAGGATTTTTTCTACGGTCTGCTCCGGGTATTTGTTGCGCGGCATGGGATACACTCCTTTTTACAGACTGCTGGTCTGTATGCTTACTATACTGCAAATTGTAAGCAAAGTCAAGACATTTGCGCCGGATTGTTAGGAACGCCACCAACGCCACAACTGGCAAGCTGCACTGCTTTACATGCAGCACTGAACAAGCTCTATGAAAAAGGCCGGCACGACGCGCAGGTGATAGCAGATTTTATAAAGTAAAAAACAGCACAGAACGCAAAGCTGCAGCGTTCTGTGCCGTTTGGCTATTTGGTTATGGTCAGGCCAGATTCAGCCGCTTCGTCATGAGCCACTGGGTCAGTGCCCACAGCAGGGCATCGACAAGGGCAATCAGCGCAAAGACGGCGAGCAGGGGGAGTACGATAACGCCCAAGGTATTGTCGGGACCGAAAAACGACGCGGCGCTGAAGCCGGTATTGTTAAGGTACTTATACCCGCGGAACGCGACAAAGACTGCCGTCACAAGGGCTGCCATCTGCCCGATAAAGCCGATGACAAAGTAGGCGGCAATGCTGATGAGCAGCCGCTGCTGGGTAAACTGCGCGGCAAAGGCACAGGCCAGATATGCGTGCAGCAGTGCGCCCGCGATAAGGGCCAGTATAATCAAAAGCATTGCAGACCAGATGGCGACATCCTCGGCAGTGACGCGGCTGAAATCAGATGCAAACCCGCCGCCACTGACCGTGTCGGTAGTCAGCATGCCGCAAAGTGTAAAAAATACCATGCCGAACAGCGTCCATACCGTGCCGCAGATGACCTTAGCAGCAATGTGCTGCCAAATGGGCACGGGCAGAGCCAGCATCAAGTACCCGCGCTCGCCCAACAGGCGGTAAAACTGCTGAATTTCAATAAAAGAGCAGATGGCGAGCACAACAAGAAGGCTTACGGCAGATGCCAGTGCCAGCAAGGCCATGGCGACCCCGGCCAGCGGCAGCCTGTCGGAGGTGTTCTGGACAAAACGGCTCAGAATATTAGTAAAAATGTTCAGCACAAGCACGCCCGCCGCAATGGGCAGAACAACACGGCCTGTGGATTTGAACTCATAACGTAAAAGCTTCGTCAGCATTTGTAAACCTCCCGGAAGTAAGCGTCCACGCTCTCCCCTGTTTCCTCGCGCAGCTCGTCGACGGCGGCCTGGCGCAGGACCTTGCCGTCCTGTAAAAGAATGACCTCGTCCAGCACCTTTTCAATGTCGCCGATGAGGTGCGTGGACAGCATAAGCGCGGCATCCTCACTGTAGTTGTGCAGGATGGTGCTTAAAATGTAGTCGCGGGCGGCGGGGTCCACGCCGCCCAGAGGCTCATCCAGCAGGTAGAGCCTGGCGGCACGGCTCATCGTCAGGCAGAGCTGCATCTTTTCCTGTGTGCCCTTGCTCATGGAATCGATTTTGTCCCGCCCGCCGATATGCAGGTCGGCCAGCAGGGCGTTTGCCTTGACTTTGTCAAAATCGGTGAAGAAATCCGCGTACAGGCTTACGGCATCGTCGGCGGTGAACTCCGTCGGCAGGGCCATACGGTCCGGCAGATAGCTGGTGACGGCCTTGGTGAAAACGCCGACAGGAACTTTATCAATAATGACGCTGCCCGCCGTGGGCTGCAAAAGCCCGGCGGAGATTTTCATAAGCGTTGTTTTGCCGCTGCCGTTGGGGCCAAGCAGGCCAACGAGCTTGCCCGGCGTGACGGCAAAGTCCACGCCGTTCAGCGCAGCGGTGCGGCCATAGCGCTTGGTCAGGCCGTGTACCTCATAAATTGCATCCATGGTTTACTCCTTTTTTTGTGCCTGCTGTGCGGTCTCGCGCAGCAGGGTCTCGATTTCGGCTTCGGTCAGGCCGAGGGCTTGCATCTGGTGCAGAAACTCCGCCGCCAGCGTGCCGGCGCGCCGACGGCGCAAGGCCTGCAGGGCAGTGTCATCCGCTGTGACGGTGCGCCCGGCGGTGCGCTGCGCCTGCAAAAGGCCGCGGCTTTCCAGCTCCTGCAAAGCGCGCTGCATGGTGTTGGGGTTGACCCCGGCGTCAGCGGCCAGCTCCCGCACGGGCGGAATGCGGCTGCCGGGCGGGAACTCCCCCGCGACGAGGGCAAGCTCCAACTGCTCGACCAGCTGCACATAGACCGGGCGGCCCGCAGTAATGTTCCAGTTCATGGTGTTTTATGCTCCTTTTGTATTATTGTGTTAAGAGCTTAATACAATAATACACGCGGGATACAGCTTTGTCAATAGGAAGAATAAAAAAAATCCCCCGCCGGGCTGGCGGAGAAAATATTGCATGATACAACGTCAGGAAATATGATCCTCGATCCATGTCAACACGTAGTCAAACACCTCGTCGCGGTTTGTCTCGTTGTGCAGCTCGTGGCGGCCTCCTTCAAAAATCTGGCAGGTCAGATCCTTGACACCGGCGTCGCCCAGCATAGCCCAGACCTTGCGCACGCCGCTGCCGTAGTTGCCGACGGGGTCGCAGTCACCGGCAATCAGCAGCACGGGCAGATCCTTGTCAATAGCCTGTGCCCATGCCTTTGTGCTGACGTGGTTGAGCGTCGCGAGCATCTCGCGGTAGGTCGCAGCGGTAAACCGGAAGGTGCACAGCCCGTCGGCGTCATAGGCTTTCACAACGCTTTTATCGCGGGAAAGCCAGGCATTGGGCGACTGCGCGTTCTCGATTTTCCTGCAATAGCTGCCGAAGTTCAGCTTGACCATCAGCGGCGAGACATAGCGTGGCCCCTTGACGCGGGCAATCAGCCCGGCCAGCCGCTGGCCGACGACATTCATAAGGCTGGGGCCTGCCGTGCCGGAAATGACCAGCGCCGTGATGCTTTCCGGCCACTTCTCGGCGTACCAGCGCGCGTAAAAGCTGCCCATGCTGTGGCCGTAGAGGATGATGGGCGTATCGGGAAAGCGCTCGTGCAGGATACGGTTCATCGTGTGCAGGTCGTTCAGGAGGTGGCAACGGCCATTCGGCTCACCGTAGTGGCCGTGCTCCCCTGCCTGGGCGGTGTCACCGTGGCCGAGGTGGTCGTTGCCCGCCAGCGCAATGCCGTGGGCAGCGTAGAACTCGGCCATCGGTGCATAGCGGCGCACATATTCGCACATGCCGTGGCTGAGCTGAAGGACAGCCCGCACAGGCTGGCCGGGTACAGTGTAGAGGAATGCGGAAGAGGTGTGCTTTCCGTCCGACGACGGGAAGGCAATGGCTTCGCAGTGGAGGTTGGCCATGATTACAGTTCTCCTTTGATTTTTTTCCAGTATTGTGCGAAAGCCTGCTCGTTTTTATTATCGCCGGGGACATAGTACTGCCGGTCCTTGATGGCGTCGGGCAGGTATTGCTGGGCGGTCCAGTGGTTGGGGTAGTCATGCGGGTAGAGGTAGTGCTGCCCCTTGACCTTGGCGTCGGCGCCGTCGTAGTGCTTGTTTTGCAGCTGGCGCGGGATGGGCCCGGTGCGCCCGGCCTGAATGTCCGCAATGGCGGCATTGATGCCGTCGTGGGCGGAGTTGGACTTGGGCGCGGTAGCCACCAGCACCACGGCATCCGCCAGCGGCAGACGGGCCTCCGGCAGACCGACGGCGTTGGCAATGTCAACAGCGGCCTTGACGATGGGGATGATCTGCGGCCAGGCCAGGCCGACATCCTCGCACGCGCAGACCATCAAACGGCGGCAGGCACTGGGCAGGTCACCCGCTTCCAGCAGACGGCCCAGATAGTGCAGCGCTGCGTCGGGGTCGGAGCCGCGCATCGACTTCTGGTAGGCCGAGACGATGTCATAGTGGTCGTCGCCGAGCTTATCATACCGCATGGCCGTGCGCACGGCGACCTGCTGCACCATGTCCAGTGTGATCGTGCGGCTGCCGTTTTCTACGGGTGCAGCGGTGACGGCAAATTCCAGATTGCCCAGAGCCTTGCGCATATCGCCGCCCGCACTCTGGGCCAGGTATTCCAGCGCGTCGTCGGGAATGAACACGGGAGACTTGTCCTCGGCCCCGAGGCGCGCAGCGGCGCTGCGCAGCCCGGTGCGGATGTCGTCGGTGGTCAGGGATTTGAACTCAAACACCGTGCAGCGGGACAGAAGCGCGTTATATACATAAAAGTAGGGATTCTCGGTGGTGGAGGCAATCAGGGTGACGGTACCCTGCTCCACACATTCCAGAAGGCTCTGCTGCTGGCGCTTGTTAAAATATTGTATCTCGTCAAGATATAAAAGAATGCCGCCCGACGCGCCGAGTGTACCGATGTCCGCGAGCACCGACTTGATGTCGCTCGTCGAGGCCGTCGTGCCGTTGAGCTTGTGCAGCTGCATACCGCTGCCCGCTGCAATGATGCTGGCAACGGTGGTCTTGCCGACGCCGGACGGGCCGTAGAAGATCATGTTGGGAATCTTGCCGCTCTCGACAGTGCGGCGGAAAACCTGATTTTTGCCGAGTAGATGCTGCTGGCCGCAGACCTCATCCAGGGTGCGCGGGCGCAGACGCTGTGCCAATGGTTCCATTTTGCGTTCCTTTTTTAAGATAAGTTTGAGATAGTGTACCAAAACATCATACTTCTATACTTGATTATAACGGCTCGGCGTGGTAGAATCAAGAGAAAAGGATTGAAACGGAGAAAATGCTGTGACCAAACAAGAGCTGGCTGCAATCTGTATTGCGCGCCTGAAGGCAGAATATCCCGATTCCGACTGCACGCTGGATTATGACCATGCGTGGCAGCTGCTTGTGTCGGTACGGCTGGCGGCCCAATGCACCGATGCCCGCGTAAATGTGGTGGTGCAGAAGCTGTTTGCCAAGTACCCCGGCGTAAAAGAACTGGCGGCAGCGGATCCTGCGGATATTGAGGCCATCGTCAAGCCATGCGGGCTGGGCCACAGCAAGGCACGGGATATTTCGGCCTGTATGCGGATACTGCGCGACAGGTACGACTGCCATGTGCCGGATGATTTCAACGCGCTGCTTGCCCTGCCCGGCGTGGGCCGCAAGAGTGCGAATCTAATCATGGGGGACGTATTCGGCAAGCCTGCCATCGTGACGGACACCCACTGCATCCGGCTGTGCAACCGCATCGGGCTGGTGGACAACGTCAAGGAGCCGGCCAAGGTCGAGCGGGAGCTGTGGAGGATCATCCCGCCTGCGGAGGGCAACGGCTTCTGCCACCGGCTGGTGGACCATGGCCGCGCCGTGTGCACAGCCCGCACCAAGCCCTACTGCGACAAATGCTGCCTGGCGGACGTATGCCGGGCACGAAAGGAATTTTTGCATGAATAAAACGACGGAAAACCGCCTGGGCGGTGAGCTGCGCAGCCAGCAGGCAGCCCGGCGCCTGCTGGAGGAGCTGCGCCGCGGACGCTATGCAGACGCCGCCCAGCTGCCCAGCGAGCTGGAGTTGGCCGATGTTCTGGGCGTGAGCCGCACCGTGGTGCGCGATGCCCTGAGCGATCTGGAGCGCGACGGCTATGTGGAGCGTGTGCGCGGCATCGGCACCCTTGTCAACCGCGATGTGGTCCAGGTCGAGAACCGCATGGACCAGAAGCTGGAATTCAACCGCATGATCCGCTCAATAGGCCGCGTGCCCCACAGCGATAACCTGATGGTCACGCGGGAGACTGCCATGCCGGAGCTGGCCGCAAAGCTCGGCCTTGACCCGGAGCGCGAGCACACACTTGTGTTTGTGCGCCGCCGGGTACTGGCCGATGAAACGCCGGTGCTCTACTCCACCGATATTCTGCCGCTGGCGCTGTTTGGCGGCAAGCGGCTGGATACGATCGATTTCAGCCGCCCGATCTTTGAGATCGTGGAGCAGCACTGCCATGTGGAGGTCACCGAGACGCTGACGACGCTGCAAGCCGTACAGGGGGTGCCCGGCATCCGCCGCCAGCTGGGGCTGCGCCCGGAGCAGGCGCTTTTGCAGCTGGATGAGATCTGCTATTCCCGCACCTGCAAGCCGGTGCTTTGCTGCCAGACCTGCTATACGGATTTCTTTGACTTTGCGATGGTGCGCAAGCTGATTTGATTTTGAACGGCACAGCGCCGTTTGGAATAAATAGAGTAAACAAAGGGGATTGTGTATGAGACATTTGATTGACCCGGCGGATTTCACGCTGGAAGAAACGCTCAGCCTGATGGACCTTGCAGACCGTATCCATGATGACCCGGCTGCCTATAAAGATGTAGCTGCCCGTAAGCGGCTGGCAACACTGTTCTACGAACCGAGCACCCGTACCCGTCTTTCGTTTGAGGCGGCCATGCTGAACCTGGGCGGTCAGGTGCTGGGCTTCCCCGATGCCGGTGTTTCCAGCGCCTCCAAGGGCGAGACCGTAGCCGATACCATCCGCGTGATCAGCTGTGTGGCAGACATTGCCGCCATGCGCCACCCCAAGGAGGGAGCACCGCTGCGCGCGTCCCGCTACAGCCGCATTCCGGTCATCAACGCCGGTGACGGCGGCCACAGCCACCCCACCCAGACGCTGCTGGACATGATGACGATCCGCCAGCGCAAGGGGCATCTGGATCATCTGACCATCGGCTTCTGCGGCGACCTCAAGTTTGGCCGCACGGTGCACAGCCTGATCAAGAGCCTGTCCCGTCTGCCGGGCATGAAGTTTGTGCTCATCTCACCCGAGGAGCTGCGCGTGCCGGATTACATCATCAGCGAGATCCTCGAGCCTAACAACATCCCCTATGTTGAGACACGCAGCATGGAGGAGGCTCTGCCCAATTTGGACGTCCTCTACATGACCCGCGTCCAGCGTGAGCGGTTCTTTAATGAAGAAGATTACATCCGCCTGAAAAACAGCTATGTCCTGACAAAGGAAAAGCTGGCTCTGGCCCCCGCGGATATGCCGGTGCTGCATCCCCTGCCCCGTGTGAATGAGATCACGCTGGACGTGGATGACGACCCGCGCGCAGCGTACTTTGACCAAGTGCAGAACGGCGTCTATATGCGCATGGCGCTGATCATGACTTTGCTGGGTCTCAAAGACCCCAAGACCGGGGAGGTAGCGTTCAATGTTGAAGGTTGATGAAATCCAGAACGGCGTGGTCATTGACCACATTACCGCAGGCACGGGTCTGGCGCTCTACCACATGATGGAGCTGGAAAAGCTGAACAATGCCAGCGTGGCACTTTTGCAGAACGTCCGCAGCCAAAAGGACGGAAAAAAGGACATAATAAAGATTGAGGGCGATGTCAGCGAGATGAGCTTTGACGTTCTCGCCTATGTCGACCCGAAAATCTCCATCACCTTTATCCGGAACGGCAGGGTGACGGAGAAGAAACACCCCGAGCAGCCCAAGCGGCTGGTCAACGTCATCAAATGCACGAACCCGCGCTGCATCACTTCTATCGAGGAGGGCTGTGACCACATCTTTGCCCTGACGCCGAGCGGACGCTATCGCTGCATCTACTGCGAGCAGGAGTTCCGCGTAAAACCGTAAACGAGGTAACACTATGGAAAAGCCGAAATTTCACCTGAACCCTAATGAGGAAATCGTCAAAACCATCCGCGAGGGCCTCAAGCGCACGGGCGGCTACTGCCCCTGCCGCTTGCAGCACATTCCGGAAAATATCTGCATCTGCAAGGAGTTCAAGGAGCAGCTGGCCGACCCAGACTACCACGGGGCGTGCCATTGCGGGCTGTATGTGAAGGATTGAGGATTTTCCCTTTTAATGTCAACGCCGCTTTATTTGTCATGGCGAGCCATGGCAACGAGCGGCATTTTTATGTTATGAAGTGAGGTTAGGTCAGTTTACAAGGAACTACACGCAGACCACGAAACGGGGGCTGCTGACAACAAATAAAGGCTGAGTATCAAGCACCGGGAAAGTGCGAGATATTCAGCCTGTTTTGTTGTCCGGGGTTTCCAAAGGGGCTTGCCCCTTGGCACACGACTTTGCTTGCAAAGTGTAGTGTGTTATACGCTCTGTCGGCGTTGCTGCGAAAATGAGGTTGCCGCCGGGTCGGGCAAGGGCATTTGAAGCAGCAGGAAAACAGGGCTGTGATTGCGTGTCGTGGAGCCGCAAGCGCAGGGCTGGTTTCGTCAGCAGACAGGGCGTATATGAAAGCCCCCGTTCCTCGTCCCACGCCGGACTTCGGGACAAAATGTCCCGAACTTGTGGACACACTCACAAAAAGCAAACAGATTTTTCTCTCAAAATTGGAATGGGCGGGGAAGCCATTTTAGGGCTTTGCTATCTCCCTGATAAATGAGAAGTTAAGTTTCGTCCATATATATTTTTACCTCGATGTATTCATGATTTCTTGCATAAGCAAACGACGCTGATTTTCTGATATAGTCAAATATATTTTCGTCTAAATCTTCGTCCCATGTTGTTTCGCTGAAAATTTTATTTTCAGCGGTTGGCTTATACAAGATGACTACATGGATTTGATAAAACTCTTCATCATCATTTGAAAACTGTCGAACTAATGAAATTTGAAAAAATGGTTCTTTTGAAAAAGCAGTAAATGTTCCGGTTTCAAATAAAACCATATCTTCTTCAAGCGGTGTGCTGCACATCTGCTCAAAAACATCAACTATTTCTTCCACAGACATTTTATCCGTTATCTTATCTTCTAAAAACTTAATCAAGTTCTCCATTGATTTTCCTCCTGTAAATTCTTATTTATTGTTCTCTACTTCCGTCCCCGCTGTGGATTTGGATTTTTCAGCAAATCTGACTTATCAGTTCTTAGAAATGGGCGGGAAGCCATTTTAGGGCTTTCCCGCCTTGATTGCCCATTAGCAAAGACGGGCGGGGCTGTCAACGGCGGCGCATGAAATGCGCCGTTCATCTTGACCGTTGACTGGCTCGACTGGCTTTGCTATCTCCCCAACAAGTTATTGTTTGTTGTTTTCCCAATTATCTAAACGGGCTTGCATAGTTTCTCGCCATTCTTCACTTGGACAAGCAGTAATCAATTTTCGATACTCTTCACTTGATGGTGCTTCTATCAAATAAGACTCTACCAACTTTAGCAAATCCCACTCTACTCCATACATTCCACCTTCGGGGAAAATGTCAATCAATACGCCTACTTCTTCTCTTGTCAATGGCGTTTTTACATTGGAGAGCAATTCGTCATACATGTTGATGGTTTCTACTGTAGGGTCATCTTTCACTGCGTCTGGCATTTGACCGAGAAGTTTCAATTTTATAATTGCCTCCTGCACCTTTACTCCCTCTAATTTCTCGTTCTCTATTTTCTCCCCCGCTGTGGCTTTGGATTTTTCAGCAAGTCCGACTTCTGTGCAATCTTTTTCAGCCACTTCTTTTC
>OGHH01001048.1_pt1 | contig 23330 bp, 20 predicted proteins | sample 1571471 | NCBI WGS metagenome assembly OGHH01 (sample SAMEA2581936, study PRJEB24529) | metagenome | biome: Human gut stool | place: China | collected 2011
CGGCGGGATATTTTCTTGCGACCGCCGCTGCGGAACCTGTCTGGCCGCCCGGCCAGTTGCCTCAGGCCCGGCCGTCCGGTCAGGGTATGGAGATGTCCGGGCCCGTGATGCGGGAAATCTGGCTGATGTTGAGGTCATAGCCGTCGAGCAGCATGACGATGTGTTCCGTTCCGTCGTAGACGTTCATCACCACTTCCGTCGTATGCCCCTCCTCCTGCCGGATGAAAAACTCTACGCTTTGGCTGCCGTCATGTACGGCACTGACCGTTGCGTATTCCCCGCTTTGGAGCACCGCTTTGACCTCCTCGGCGAATGCCTTGTTGCCGGTCTCCGCCACGATGATAATCATTCGGTTTACGTTATTCAGTCCGGGCGCTCCGGAATCGGTGCCGTCGGCGTCATTGATGGCCCGAAACATTTCGCCCGCCATCTCTACCGTGGTATATCCTTCGCGGCCCGAATATTTCTCATACAGCTTCATGAAGCCGTCCGTCTGTCCGTAGGAGAGCAGTGGGCAGCAGCAGAGGGCCGTCAGTATCAATAACTTTTTCATGGTATCGTCCTTTTTGGTAAGGGGAGTTGATGCAGCGTCAGAAACCGAATCCGAGCCCGATGGTCATGGGCGATACGGCCGGTCCCTTGCCGTATTTGAACAGGTCTGTCACTCCGTAGTTGCAGTAGATGTAGAAGCCGTGGAAACCCGCCCGGGCGGTGATACCCGCATAGAATGGATTCATGTACATGCCGTAAGCCTTCTCCTTCGGAAACTTTATCTTCGTATGGCTGCCTATGCACACCCCGCCGTAAACGCCCAGCGACAGGTGGAACATGTCGGAACGGCCGATAGTGAATACGACCGGTACCTGAAGCGAGGAGGTGCTTAGTTTGGATTTTTTGTAACTCGGAGCAATGGCTTCGGGTACGAGCATGCCGTTCTGTTTCGTGAGCCTTACGTTCTGGGAGAAGACGTATTCGTTGAAGACGAGCTGGAGTGCCGCCGTGAGGGAGAGGTTTCGGGAGGCGTTGAGGTAGAGCGTCACATCGCTGAGCGAGAAGGCGAACTGAAGCGATTTGGCGTTGTTCAGGTCCATGAAGTCATACAGCCCGTCGGGCAGCGTACCGTACAGCGTGTAGTCCGGCCGTGGCAGTGTGTTGATGCCCAGCTCGAAGAAGGATTGGAAGTCTGAGTCGCCGAATGCCGCAGCCCGTCGTTTCGGCGGAACGGGAGCGCCTGCGGTACGTTCCCGGCCGTTGTCATTCATGACTATTTCGACCGACGCCACCCGCACCACGATGCGTCCGTCGTCGGGCTGTCGTATATCGACGACCCGTTCTCCGTCGGGATTCGTTATCACTACTTGTCTCCTGTCGCCGGTAACCGTGTGCTGGGCCTCTGCCGTTTCGATATCCATGACCGCAGATACCAGTACGGCGAGTAAAAAAGCAAACCTTTTCATGGGAATATATATTGTTTATAATTTATAGTTACCTTTATATGACCCCGTATGTGTCCGGGATTGCTGTGTTGTCGTATCTGTCGGGAAAGCTGCCGTCGTATGACGGGAAGAGGTTGCGTACGGCCGCAGGGATGTGTAGCCTGTCACTCCCTCCGGGGTGCAGGACCCGCGGGTTGTTCCTGGCTGTCGACCTCTTCCGCGGCCTTTTTCACATCATGTTCCATGATGTTCCTTGCTGTTCGGAAGGCGTCCAGCGACCGGCCCGCTTCTCTGATTGCATCCGCCCCTGTCGCTGTGGAGTGTACCCCGGCTTTCAGCAATCTTTCCGCCATATTGACCTGGCGGAGAGCGATGTCTATGTCGGTGACAGGCTCGCCGTTGAGGTAGCAGTAGATTTCCGTATTTTCTCTGCGGTCGGAGAGGTAGAGTGTACAGAGGACGGCGACGGCTGCTGCGACGGTCGTGAGGAGCGCGGCAAGACGGACACGCCGGCCTTGCCGGGGATGGCATTCGGCTTCACCTTCTGTCCGCCGGAGGAGACGTTCGGAGAGCAAGGCATCCGTGAAGCTGCAGGTATCTGCGGCCGTTGTCGCGAAGGCGCCGAACATGGCCTTCGCGTATGCCAGGTCGGCCGGTACCGTGTCGCGGGCGAAGAATTCCCGCAGCTCCTGTTCCTGTGCGTCGGTTGTCGCTCCGTCGAAGTAGAGGGCGAGCAATCGTCTTATCTCTTTATCCGATGCCATAATCCATTATTGCTTTGAATCTCTCTCTGACCCTCTTGCGGGCCCTCGACAACAGTACCCGGACGGTCGGCCCTTCCATGCCCACTATCTCTGCGATGCGGTCGATATCGTAGTTCTCTATGTCGCGCAGATGCATGATGGTGCGCTGTTTTTCCGGCAGCGTTTCCATTGCCCTGCGGAGCAGTTCGTGCGTGTCGAGATGGTCTGTCGCCCATTCCTGTGCCGCGTTGTCCGTTTCGTTGCGGAGCATGCCGAGTTTCTCTTGTTTCGTCCGCTGGCTGCGGAGTCTGTCGTAACAGAGGTTGCGGACGCTGACCATGACGAAAGCCTCCAGATTCGTACAGCCGTCCAGCGAACCGCGGCTTTTCCATAGCTTTTCGAAAACGTCCTGCGTGACATCTTCGGCCTCGGATACGTCCGACAGGATAGCCCGTGCGAAACGGAATATCTTGTCTTTCAGTGGTATGAGGCGTGCAGCGAACTCTGCTTGGTCCATAAACTCCGGTCGAGGCCTTTTCCTTGCGTCTATATCAAAGACGTCGGACGGGGACGAATATAACACCGTCTCCGGAAAAAACGGTCTTTTCTTGCGAATTTCGGACAGGAAACGATGGTATAGGCAGATTTTATCCGGTCATTGAAATTATTGATTGGTAAATGGTTGCTTTTTCGCTGCGATTCCGGCCTGCCTGCGGGAAAACCGTTGCGGATGGTATGGATTTTGCCGTATCTGACATAAACAGAAAAAAACATGTTACACTTAATATCAATAACGTTATGACACATAAAATGCCGGAACTGCCCTACGCGAAAGATGCGTTGGAGCCCCATATCAGTAGGGAGACGATAGAATACCATTACGGAAAGCATCTGCAGGCTTACGTGGATAACCTCAACAAGCTCATCCCCGGTACGGAGTATGAGGATGTATCGCTGGAGGAGATTATTCGTCGGGCTGAGGGGCCGATTTTCAACAACGGCGCGCAGGTGTGGAACCACACCTTTTACTTCAATACCTTCTCGCCGAAGCCGCAGGAGAAACCGGAGGGAAAGCTGCTGGATGCGTTGGAGAAGAAATACGGTTCTTTCGATAATTTCAAGGCCGAATTCGAGAAGAAGGCTACCGGACTGTTCGGGTCGGGTTGGACATGGCTGGTGAAGGACGCGTCGGGTGCGCTCGATATCGTGAATGAATCCAATGCCGGTAATCCGATAAGAAACGGCCGGACACCGCTCATGGTGATGGACGTATGGGAACATGCCTACTATATCGACTATCGCAATCGCCGGGCCGATTCGGTCAAAGCCACCTGGCATGTCATCGACTGGAAAAAGGTCGGAGAGCGGTTTTAGGGCTGCGGCATAACATAAACATAAAAGAGGGGAACGCCGTTTGTGCGCTGCCCCTTTTTGCATGTGTCGTGTCGTTGTGGCGAGAGGAGAGGGTTGTCTGCTGTCGGGGACATCGTGTGTCTCTACGGTCCGGAAACGGAGACGACGAAAAGGCAGGAGAAATTCTCCTGCCTTTTCTGTCATTCGCAGTTCGCCCGGGGCTTTAGAACGATTGGCCTATTCGGATGAACGAATCCGCTTCGAGGGCCGCTCCGCCGATGAGACCGCCGTCCACATCGGGTTTTGCGAAGAGTTCCTGGGCGTTGGAGGGTTTGCACGAGCCGCCGTAGAGTATCGGGGTGGCGTCGGCGGCAGCGCCGAATTTTTCGGCCAGCGTCCGACGGATGTGGGCGTGCATCTCTTCAGCCTGTTCCGATGTAGCCGTTTTGCCGGTACCTATCGCCCATACGGGTTCGTAGGCTACGACGAGCGAGGTGAACTGTTCGGGTGTTAGGTTATAGACCACCTCCCGGAGCTGTGCCCCGACGATGTCGAAGTGCCGGCCCGCTTCGCGTTCTTCGAGCTTTTCGCCCACGCAGTATATCGGAATGAGGTTGTTGGCGTATGCCATGGCGAGTTTCCGGTTGAGCGTGGCACTCGTTTCACCGTAGTATTCGCGCCTTTCCGAGTGGCCGAGGATGACGTACTCCACGCCGAGTGCAGCCAGCATGGCGGCCGATACTTCGCCCGTGTAGGCTCCCTTCTCCTCGGCGGCACAGTTCTGCGCACCGACCGCTACGCCTTTGCCGCGCGTAGCCTTCACCACCTCGCTGAGGTGGGTGAACGGCGGACAGACGATGAGTTCCACGCTGCTGTCCGTTTCGTGGCGCCTGGCTGCGACGGCCTTGGCCAGTTCCACTCCCTCTGCGGGCAGGGTATTCATTTTCCAGTTGCCCGCAACGATTTTTTTTCTCATTATCCCAAGTTTTTGGTTTGTGATACGGTTTGAAGTTTCAGGAGTCTGCGGTGCCGGGGCGGCTGCTATTCCACCCACCCTTTCACCTCTTCCGCCGTGGGGTTCTTCAGCCCCAGCTTGTTCTTCTTGTTGAATCCGCACAGGTCGTTGAACAGTTTCCCTGCCGAGAGTTTCTTCAGCGAATCGACGGTCAGGAATCCCATTTTGTGCAGTACCGGCACCCACTCCTCCGGAATGCCTTTTTCGGCATACTTCTCCGGATTGTCTCGGACGACGCCCTTTTCGGGTTTCATTTGCGGAAAGAGCAGGACGTCCTGAATGGAGGGCTGGTTGGTCATGAACATCGTCAGGCGGTCGATGCCCATGCCCATACCCGAGGTGGGGGGCATGCCGTATTCGAGGGCGCGGACAAAGTCCATGTCGATGAACATCGCCTCGTCGTCGCCCTTCTCGCTCAGCCGGAGCTGCTCCTGGAAGCGGCCGAGCTGGTCTATCGGGTCGTTGAGTTCGGAGTAGGCGTTGCAGAGCTCCTTGCCGGCCACGAAGAGTTCGAACCGTTCCGTCAGGTCGGGATTGTTGCGGTGGCGTTTCACCAGCGGCGACATCTCGATGGGGTAGTCCATGACGAAAGTGGGCTGAATGAGGTCGCGTTCGCAGTATTCGCCGAAGAGGGCGTCTATCAGCTTTCCCTTGCCCATTGTCTCGTCCGTTTCCACATGCAACCGGCGGCACGCTTCGCGCAGCTCCTCCTCGCTTTTGCCGGTAATGTCGAAACCGGTCTTCTCGCGGATGGCATCCGTCATCGTTATTCTGCGGAAAGGGCGTCGGAAGCTGACCTGCTGCCCCCATATTTCGAGTTCCGTGGTGCCGTTTACGGCGAGTGCCACCTGTTCGACCATCTCCTCGGTGAAGTCCATCATCCAGAGGTAATCCTTGTAGGTGACGTATATCTCCATCACCGTGAATTCGGGGTTGTGGGTGCGGTCCATTCCCTCGTTGCGGAAATCCTTGGCGAATTCATAGACACCGTTGAAGCCCCCCACGATGAGCCTCTTGAGGTAGAGTTCGTTGGCGATGCGCAGGTAGAGGTCCGTATCGAGCGTATTGTGGTGCGTGATGAAGGGACGTGCCGCGGCGCCGCCCGGTATGGGCTGCAGAATGGGGGTCTCTACCTCCAGGTAGCCGCGTTCGTCGAAGAAACGGCGCATGGTGGCGATGATTTTGGCCCGCTTGGCGAATACTTCCCGTACCTGCGGGTTCACCACAAGGTCCACATAGCGCTGACGGTAACGCGTGTCGGGGTCGGTGAAGGCATCGTATACCTTGCCGTCCTTCTCCTTGACCACCGGCAGCGGACGGATGGATTTGCCCAATACGGTGAGTTCGCGGCAGTGTACCGAGAGTTCACCCGTCTGGGTGATGAAAGCGAAGCCCTTCACGCCGACGAAGTCGCCGATGTCGAGCAGTTTTTTGAATACGGTATTGTAGAGGGTCGGGTCACCTTCGGGACAGATATCGTCGCGGCGGATGTACACCTGTATGCGGCCCGTGTGGTCCTGTAGTTCAAAGAAGGAGGCACTGCCCATGATGCGGCGCCCCATGATGCGGCCTGCGATGCTGACCTGCTGGAAGTTGCCTTTCTCCGGGTCGAAGTCTGCGGCTATTTCCGCAGCCGTGGCCGTGACGGGATATTCTGCGGCGGGATAGGGCTCGATACCGAGCTCCCGCAGTGCCGCCAGCGAATTGCGGCGCAGTTGTTCCTGTTCGCTGAGTTCGTTATATGACATGGCTGTTAATAATTTTCCGGGTGTTTCTCCAAAACACAAAATTAGGAAGAATTTCCCGCATTACGCAATTTGACTGGCGTATCGGGCGTTATATGGCAAATTTTTTGTCCCGGTACGGATAAAACGCGGGGAAAGACGGCGCTTTTCGGAACGTTTTCCCTATATTGCAGTACGGATGCCGTCTGTCGGCGGGGTTCTGGGATAACCGGGCCGAAGCGGACGGTTCCGTTCGTTTCCGGCAGGAAGCCGGATATGATTTAATGATTCTGTTGATGATGAGGAGTTATTTCTGTATTGACCTGAAGGGAAAATCGCTGTTTCTCCCTTTTTTGGCGGCGTGGGCGGCGGCTGTCGGCGGAACGCTGCTTTTCCTCCGTTTTGCGGAGCGGTATGCGTCGCCCGAACCGTTGCTGGATTGGTCGTTCGCGGCCTTTGCGGTGTGCTGCCTGCTGTTTGTTGTCGTGATGCAGGCGGCCTGCTGTTTCGCCCTCTACTTTTTCGTGCGGGCTACGGCGGGCTGCATGGCGCTCTCCGGCGAGCGGGTCGAGGCCGACTACCCGCCCCGGCGTTATGCGGCACTCTGTACGAAGGGTATCCTGCTCGGTACGGTGACGCTGGGTGTCTACCTGCCCTGGTTCATCCGGGATGTGGTGCGTTATTTCGCCGAGGGGACTTCGTTCCGTTTCCATGCGCTGGAGTTCCGTGGAAGCGCTTCGGCCCTGTTCAGTTATGCGGTGCTTCTTTGCGTGGCTCCGGCTTTTGTCGTGTACTCGCTGGTGCCGGTCGTGATGATGCGGGCTTCGGCCGGGACGGAGGGGATGTATGTGCTTTGCTGGTTCCTCTATATTTTGCTGCTGGCCTTCGTCTGTGTGTACAGGGCGGTGGCCGTGAAATGGTTCGTTGATTTCACTTACGGCGGCAAACGGTTGCTCTCGACGGTGTGCGGCTGGCGGGCCGGATGTTTCGTTTTTGGACAGGCTCTGCTTGTGTTGGTCACGCTGGGCCTCTATTATCCCATGGCCCTGCTTCGGGTGTGGCGGTATTATGTGGGGCGGCTGGTGCTCGGACGGGAAGAGGTTGAAGACCGGTTCGGATTCACCATGCAGCCCGGCCGCAACTACCTGTTCGTCCTCGGACAACTGTTGCTGACGGTCGTGACGCTCGGACTCTATTTCCCGTGGGCATACGCCCGTGTGGCCTCGCTTCTCGTGGGACGTTCCTATGTCGAGGTGCAGGAGGAGCGCGGCAGGGAGCCTATGCCGGAATGTACCTTGTGACGCTCCTGTCGGCGGTCCGGCTGACAGTCATCATGGATTTGTATCGGCAGAAGGGAAGTTGGCACATAATTTGTTTAAATATAAATGTCGATTTCTTCGGTGCGACGGCCTTGAAAAAGCCGAAAAGCGGATAATAAATTCGGATTATCCGCGTTTCCATACCGAAGACAATCCGTAAAGGTTTCTTCATTTATTTAAGTTTGGGTTAGTAGTTTTGGGTGTTATCCCCAAAAAAACAGGAGGCAATCGCGAAGATTCCCTCCTTGTTTTTTTATGTTTGCCGCCTTTGTCTCCTCATTCGTGATGGTAAGGGGCATGGTGCAGGATGGAGAAGGCGCGGTAGAGCTGTTCGGTGAAGAGGGTGCGTACGAGTTGGTGGGAGAAGGTCATGCGCGAAAGCGAAAGCATGGCATCGGCCCTGGCATAGACTTCGCCGGAGAAACCGTAGGGGCCTCCCACGATGAAACATATCCGTCGGGCACTGCCGGTGAGTTTTCCTCCGAGCCACGCGGCGAACTCCACCGAGCGCATCTCCGTTCCCTTTTCGTCGAGCAGTACGACGTAGTCGCCCGGCGCTGTCTGTCGGAGTATCATCTCTCCTTCGGCCTGTTTCTGTATCTGTACGGGCAGTTTCCCGGCGTTGCGGACGTCGGGAAGAAAAACGACGGAGAATCTGGCGTATCGGCTGATGCGTTTCGAATAGTCCGCCATGAGGGCGGCTATCTCCGCCGAGTCGGTTTTGCCTACGAGTATGAGGTCTATTCCCATGGGTGTCTGTTGTTGTCTCCGATGCCGCAGCGCTGTTGGGGGCGCTCGGCCGGGGTTTGTGCCGGTCAGCGGGTGAGGGGCAGGTCGTTGTTCCATTCTCCGCCGGCTCCGTCGTACAGTATCGGCCGGTTCGGGTCGGCGGTTCGCAGCCACAGATAGGTGCGGTAGAGGTTGAATCCGTTGCCGCTCTGCCCGCCGAGCGACCATGCGACGATGCACGGATGGGTGTGGGAGCGGCGGAACATCGCCTGCGTCCGCTCCATGTATTCGGGCAGCCATGCCGGGTCGTTGCTCAGGCATCCTCCGATGCGCCGGTTCCCCGTCTCGTAGGAGGTGTTGATGTTGGCCTGGTCTATCACGTACATGCCGGTACGGTCGCAGATATCGTAAAACCACCAGGGCTGCGGAGTGTCGGGCCAAAGCGTGTTGAAGCCCTCTTTTTTCAGGGCGGCTATCTCGCGTCGCAGCGCTGCGGGCGTCGTCGCGTTGCAGCGTGCCGGGCGCAGTTCGACGGGTTTCCCGTTGCGATAGACTCTCCCTTCGGCATGGGAGACGGTGCCGAAGCCCACGTTTACGGGAACGTATTCGAGGATGCGGTCTCCCTTGCGGACGAAGAGGGTGAGTCGGTAGAGGGCGGGCTTCTCGGCGCTCCACAGCTTTTTCCCCGCTCCGTATATCGTGGCCCGCAGCGTGACTGTGTCGCGGTCTCCGGCCGGGAGCGTTACGCGTTTCGTGCCGTACTCTTCCACCCGTCCTTCGGGCGAGAAGACATCGAAACAGAGTGAAAAGGTCTCTTCAGAAGGGTAACGGTTCTCGACGACGACGCGGGCGGTCAGTTCGCCGTCACTGCCGGTCAGGACGGTGGACACGTCATAATCCCAGATGCGGGTGCGCGGCTGGGAATAGAGGAAACACGAGGTGAGGTCGGCCCGCTGCCGGCGGAGTCCCGATTCGGGTTCGTCCGTGTCGGCGGTCAGTTCGATGCGGAGCGTGTTCGTGCGGCCCGCTACGGCATTCGGCAGCTCGAACTCCGAGGGGGTGCCGCTGTCGCGGGCAGAGCCGACCGCCGTGCCGTTGACCGAGACGCGGTGGCTGTTGCGCCCCCCTTCGCAGTGCAGCATGATGATGTGGTCGGCCCAGAACTCCGGCAGTTCCACCGTTGCCGTATAGACGATGTTTCTGTCGGCGGTACGGCTTTGGGTGAAGTTCTCTACCGGGAGATAGTTCCATTCGGCCTCCCGGTCGTCGTTCGCGGCGTTCTGTCGGATGGTGTAGCTCATGAATTCGCTGCGCAGAAGCCGTCCCTCGTATCCGGTGGCGGGGAGGGGCAGCGGGGCTTTCGCTGTCACCGCCGTCGTGTCGGCGGGGGAGGAAGCGTACATCGGGGAGAGGGCGGCTGCCGGGAGCATTGCCGCGAAGAGGTATCTGTAAAGTGGTTTCATTCTCGCTGTCAATCTGGTTCCGTATCCGGTTTGTGTCATGCACAGGTAGGCGGCTTTGCTGTTCATCGGATTCCCCGCACTGCCCGGAAATCCGCCATGCGTCCCTCGTCATCCGGCGCGTCGATGCCGTATCCTATGGCCATGGAGGCCTCCTGTTCGGAGCGCATGTCGTCTGCCGCCATGGCGGCGAGTTTTGCTGCTGCGGCCGTACCCGCTTCGATGGCGGCTTCGATGTCAACGGCTGTCGGACGGTGACCGAGCAGCTCCTCCAATCGGTGGAACGCCCACCCTGCGGCGTATTCACCGTACCGTTCGTGGGCCTTCTTCAGCGCGCCGCACACCTCCGCCGTCGAGGCAAGTTCTTCGGAGTCGATGCGGTCGAGAATGCCTTCCATTACCCGCAGCGGGATGTACATGCCTCCTGCATCGGCCCATCGGCCGGTTCCGTCTGCATCAGGCTCTTTCCCGGCGGCCAGCATCGCACCGAGGTACTTCTCCTGGGCGAGGCGGTAGAGTCGCAGTCCCCGGCGGAGCATGCCCGTCCGGATGCGGAGCCTGCGGTAGGTGCAGACGTCGCCCGTCTCCCTGCCGAGCAGTTCTTCGCAGGCGGCGATGGCGGCGGTGATGCGTTCGGCGATGTAGGGGTTGCACTCCTCGAAGTTGATGAGGTCGCCCGCATACCGGTCGCGCCGGTCGCGCTGCGGCCATTTGGCCAGGTCGCGGGCCGCGCCGGCGGTGGCGAGGTTGCTGCCGGGCAGCAGCCAGGAGTATCCCTCCTGCTCGATGAGCAGCGAAAAGGGGAAACATTCCGTGTCGGGATGCGATTTGTGGCGTCCTATCACCGTGGTGAAGGCGCCGTCGAGCGCCGGGAGCATCATGTAGGCGTCGCTCCCGTATTTGCAGCCCCGCTGGTGGATGCCCTGGTGGACGGGGCCCGACTTGAGCAGGTGGTTGCTCTGGTTCGTTCCGCTCCCGGCATTGAAGAAGGAGAACATGCCCGCTATGAGAAGCGTCGATTTGTGGTGCGATATGGTGTAGGGGCCGGCCAGTACGCTGCATGCTTCGCCGTTGTCGCAGTGGCTTCCGGCGAAGAAGAGCGAATCGGTCGCCGTGAGGGCCGAGGCACGGGTGGCATTCCCGAAGAAACAGCGCTCGGCGACCGTCCCGTTGTCGATGATGCTGTTGCCGCACACGATGAAGTCGCGCATCTTCACGCCGGGGCCTATGTAGGTCCGTTGCCCCGGATGGGAGGCGACCGTCCCGTTGCTGAGGAACGATGCCCCTTCCACGACGGCATCCGGCCCGATGGCTACGTTTCGCAGTATGCCGCACGAGGAGATGCGGGCGCCGGGCCCTACCGTGCAGAGCGACGCTGCCGCGGGGAGAGTGAACTCCCGTTCCGCCATGCCGAGCAGCCGCTCGACGGTGGCCGGCCGGTGGCGGTACATGGCGATGATGTAGGCGAGTTGCGAAGTGAGCCCCGTGAAGAGCGGAATCTCCCGGCCGCCGGCTTCGTTCACCGCCGCTGCGGGAATGCCGCTGCCGAAGCTGCTGCGCCCCGTGGCCTCCACCGCCGAAGTGTCTTCCACCGTAGCGCCTGCGCCGATGTCGCATCCCGACAGGCGCCCGACGTTGCGCAGACGGACGCCCGTGCCGATGCGAACCGTTCCGCGGAAACCGCAGCCGCGTACCGTGTCGGGCGTGAAGTCCGTCGTTACCTCTATCGAATCCCAATCCTCTGCCGTGCAGCCTTGTGCCTGCAGTCTGCCGCGCTCGTCGGCGGTCAGTTTCCTGTAATCTTCCATAAGCATGGCCGGTTAATGTGTGATGTGGAACACGCGTCCGCACACTGACAAAGATATTCGATTTGTACGGAACGGACAAGGCAATCGTGTCGTCGGTGCGGTACAGGGATGTTTTTTGCGGCTTCCCGGCCCATTTGTGACGTCTTTCCTGCGTGAGTATGGGAAAAAATGCCGATATTTGCGTTTGGTTTGAAAAAAGTATCGTAACGAATAAAGTATTAACGCAATGTCGGAAGTGAAAAGGACGATGGTCGCGGAGCTGCTGCGCTCCGGCCGGGTGGATACCGAAGTGGTCGTAAAGGGATGGGTACGTACCAAGAGGGGAAACAAGAACGTGGCGTTCATCGCCCTCAACGACGGTTCGACAATTAACAATATCCAGATAGTGGCCGATGTCGCCGCTTTCGACGGCGAATTGTTGAAGCGGATAACCACCGGCGCCTGCATCTGCGCGCGCGGTTTGCTCGTCGAATCGGCCGGTTCCGGCCAGCGTGTCGAAATACAGGCGCGGGAGCTGGAGGTGTACGGCGAGGCCGACCCCGAAACGTATCCGCTTCAGAAGAAGGGCCATACGCTCGAATTCCTGCGTGAGATAGCGCATCTGCGTCCGCGTACCAATACCTTCGGTGCGGTGCTGCGCATCCGCCACGCGATGGCCTTTGCCATCCACAAATTTTTTAACGACAAGGGATTTTACTATTTGCATACGCCTATCATAACGGCTTCCGATGCGGAGGGTGCCGGCGCCATGTTCCAGGTGACGACGCTCGACCTGAAGAATCCGCCCCGTACCGAAGAGGGGAGGATAGACTATTCGCAGGATTTCTTCGGCCGCTCCACGAACCTGACCGTGTCGGGGCAGTTGGAGGGCGAGCTGGGAGCTACTGCACTTTCGCAGATATATACCTTCGGGCCTACATTCCGTGCGGAGAATTCCAACACGCCGCGCCATTTGGCCGAGTTCTGGATGATTGAGCCGGAGATGGCGTTCTACGAGCTGGAGGACAACATGGACCTGGCCGAGGAGTTCCTCAAATACCTGATTCGCTATGCGCTCGACAACTGCATGGAGGACCTCGAATTCCTGAACAAGATGTACGACGACGGCCTTGTCGAACGGCTCCGTTCGGTCGTGGCGGAAGAGTTCGTCCGGCTTGACTACACCGAAGGGGTGGAGATACTCAAGGCCAGCGGCGAGAAGTTCGAGTTCCCGGTGGAGTGGGGATGCGACCTGCAGAGCGAACACGAACGCTATCTGGTGGAGAGGCATTTCCGGAAACCGGTCATCCTCATCAACTATCCGAAGGAAATCAAGGCGTTCTACATGAAACAGAACGACGACGGCAAGACCGTCCGCGCCATGGACGTGCTCTTCCCGAAGATAGGCGAGATAATCGGCGGCTCGGAGCGGGAGGCCGATTACGGTAAACTCGATGCGCGCATCAGGGAGCTCGGCATGAGTATGGATACGCTCTGGTGGTACATGGATACGCGCCGTTTCGGTTCGGCACCCCACAGCGGTTTCGGTCTCGGTTTCGAGCGGTTGTTGCTGTTCGTGACCGGCATGGCGAATATCCGCGACGTGATACCTTTTCCGCGCACTCCCAAGAATGCGGAGTTCTGACGGCGGCGGCCTGCGTGCGTGGTGCGGTTTCTGGCATGGTCTTTGGTAAGAGCCGGGAGAGTGCCGTTCTGCACCGGAGGCGATACGAACGTATGTTGCCGGATGCTGCCCGATTGGAGGTCGGAGAGAAAGAGATGAAGTAACCTGTGACGGCCCGTCTGCCGAAAGAGCGGCGGGGCGGCCGAAACGACAGCAAGCGATTTATGCCCGCAATTAACCAGAAACAAGTTTTAAAACAGCTTCAGAAGCTATCGCCGCAGCAGATACAGATGATAAAGCTGCTCGAACTGCCTACCTTGCAGTTGGAACAGCGCGTCAAACAGGAGATTGAGGAGAACCCGGTACTCGAAGAGGAACAGCAGACCGCCGAAGAGAGCACCGAGGACAACGGCATGCCTAAAGAGGTGTCGATGGAAGAGTACCTCAAGGAGGCCGAAACGCCCGCCTATAAATCCTATGTCAATAACTATTCGCGCGACGACAAGGCCCGGCAGGTGGTGCTGTTCGAGGGAATGAGCATGCACGAGTACCTGACGGAACAGCTCTCTTACCGTGAAATGCCTCAGGAACAGTTCGAAATAGCCCGTTACATCATAGGCAACATAGACGACGACGGTTACCTGCGGCTCGACCTGCAGTCCATTTCCGACGACATCGCATTCAATTACGGCAAGGAGATAGACATACCGGAATTGGAGGAGGGACTCCGTGTGGTACAGTCGCTCGAACCGCCCGGGGTGGGAGCCCGCGACATACGGGAGTGCCTGTTGCTGCAGTTGGAGCGCCGCAGCAATCTGACTGCTGCCCAGGTGCTGGCCAAACGGATTCTGGAGAACTGTTTCACGGAGTTTACCAAGAAACATTTCGAGAAGATAATGGGGCGTCTCGGAATAAGCGAGGAGCAGTTCCGTGCCGCCATCGAGGAGATACAGCGCCTTTCGCCCAAGCCGGGCAACCTCTACAACGAGGGAGGGAACATCGCCTCGCCCTACGTGATACCCGATTTCATCCTCGACGAGCGGGACGGCGAACTGATGCTCCGGCTGAACTCCTACAACGTCCCCGAACTGAAGATAAACCGCAAATACGCCGACATGATACGGCAGATGGCACACTCCTCCGGCAATCCGTCGCAGGAGGACAAGGAGGCTCTCCAGTTCGTGAAGAACAAGATAGATTCCGCCAAATGGTTCATATCGGCCATCAAGCAGCGGCAGGATACGCTGATGCGGACAATGCAGGCCATCGTGGATTATCAGCGGGAGTATTTCCTCGACGGTAATGAGAGTAAACTCAAACCGATGATATTGAAGGATATCGCCGATATGACGGGGCTCGACGTCTCCACTATTTCGCGGGTGGTGAACAGCAAGTACGTCCAGACGGGATTCGGCATCATCTCCCTCAAGCAGCTCTTTTCGGAGGCGATGCAGACCGACAGCGGCGAGGAGGTCTCCTCATACGAAATCAAGAACATTCTCTCCGAGTGTATCGACCGGGAGGATAAGCGCAAACCGCTGACGGATGAGGCACTCATGGAGATACTCAACAACATGGGCTACCATATCGCCCGGCGTACGGTGGCCAAATATCGCGAGATGCTCGGAATTCCGGTGGCCCGGCTCCGCAAGGAACTCTGAAACCGCAGGGATGCAAAGGCGGCTGTGGACGATTGCAGCGGCAGCCTCGTTGCCGCCAGGCCCTCCTTGTGAAGCAGGCTTTTTTTCGTACCCCGTAATTTTACCGATTCTTAGATAGCGGAGAGGCTGTGCCGTGTCGGACCTGTTGTCCGTTCGATACGGTCTCTCTTTTTGGGTATGCGAGCCGGAGAGCGTGTTTCCGGCAGGTCATGCGGCGAGTCCGGTCGTATCCCGTCCGGGGAAGAGAAGCGGGAAGGAGGAATGTTCGGGGAACGGCTGCGGTGGGCGGGCCGAGTGGTTGAACGGCGTGCGCACTGGTCGATACCGCATGAATTCGTAGAATAAAAGAGAGGTTTTCCTGTACCGTAACGCGATAAATCGTAACTTTACCGACCGTTCGGCCGGTTCCGGAGCCGGCGGTTAAAAACGGAAGGATTTGCTTATGGATACTTGCATGGAGGAGCGCAGCGTGTGGGCCTCGCTCAGTCGGGGCGTATCATACTTGTTGCATCCCTTTTTGATGCCGGTATGGCTGTTGCTGATACTTTTCGGGACGGGAATCCTGCCCATCTACCTGCCCGTCGGGATAAAACGTTATATCCTGATGGTAGTCACGGTCGATACGCTTGTCGTACCTGCGCTGGGGATTCTTTTGATGCGGGTGTTCGGGCTTCTCGGCGATTTTTCGCTTTCCCGGCGCCACGAACGCACGCTGCCGATGCTGATTGTGGCGCTGTGTTACGGGCTGTGCGGCTGGATGCTCGGCTCCTCTCCCATGCTGTTCCTGCTCCGGCGGATGATGTTCGCCGCCATGGCCTGTACGCTTTTCGCGCTGTTGGTGAACCTGCGGTGGCAGGTCAGCCTGCACATGACGGCAGCGGGTGCGGCGACGGGTATGGTCGCCATCCTGTTGTATGCCGGTTATACCAATCTCGTCTGGGTGTTCTGCGGTGCGGTTCTGTGTTCCGGCGTGTTGGGTTCGGCCCGGCTCTGTCTCGGAAAACATACGCCCGCTCAGGTGGCCGTAGGGTTTGCCGGTGGCTTCCTGCTCGCCGTCGGGGTACTGCTGCTGGCCTGAAAGCGGCTCGGAGGGGACACGAAGGGCGACACAAATTTTGTGTCGCCCTTCGTGTCCCGGTGCGTTCCCGCGGTTTCAGGCCGATACCGCATGTATCCCTTTCAGGTGGCGTGCCCAATTCCCCTGTGCCCGCAGCACCTGTTCGATGATGTCGCGTACACAGCCGTGGCCGCCGGGGAATTCCGATACGTAGCGCGAAGCCTCGATGATTTCGCATGAGGCATCTGCCGGGCAGACGGGGAGTCCTACCGCCTGCATACACTCCAGGTCGGGAATGTCGTCGCCCATGAACAGGACGTTTTCCGGGTCGAGGGAGTGCCGTTCCATGATTCCGCTCAGAACGGCTATCTTGTCGGATACGTTGACATGCAGCTCGGTGACGCCGAGATAGCTGAAACGTTTGTAAAGAATGTCGCCGCGGCCGCCCGTAACGATGAATATCTTGTATCCCTGCCTGACGGCGTAGCTTACCGCATAGCCGTCCTTGGCATTGTAGGCGCGCAGAAAATCGCCGTCGGCCAGAGGCATGATGTTCCCGTCGGTGAATACTCCGTCTACGTCGAATACGAACGCCTCGGTCCGTGCTATGTCCTCTTTGAAGTTTCCCATATGCTTTCGCTCAGTAATTTGTATATCTTGTTGTATCGTTCGTCGTTTTCGCGTGCGAGGATGGCCTCGTGGCGGCGCATGGTGACGGTGTCGCCGCGGACCGCGGGACCGGTCTGTACGGCCGCGGGATTGTCCGTCGCTACGGCTTTGGCTGCCGTTTCGAGTACCAGCGGCCCCAGTATGCCGAAATCGAGTCCCTCCTTCTCCAGCAGCTTGCCCGCGATGGCGTAAAGGTGGTTGGAAAAGTTACATGCGAAGACTGCCGCTGCGTGGAGTCTGCCACGTCGGGCGCTGTCGGCTTCGCGGACACAGTCGGAGAGCGCCTCCGCGAAGTCCCGGACGGTGCGGCCGGCCCGGTCGGTGGTGTATTCGATGAAGAGGGGGACGGTGCGGAAATCGATGCTGCGTCCCGCCGAAAAGGTTTGCAGCGGATAGCATACGGCCCGGTCGGCGGCGCACCGCAGCGAATCGATGCCGAGCCCTCCGGAGGTATGGGCTACCGTGGCGCCGGGAGGCGTGCGCAGCCGTGCGGAAACCTCTTCCACCGCCGAATCGCTGACGGCTATCAGGTAGAGGTCGGCCTCTGCCGTCTCCTCCGGTCGGGCAATGTATTCGGCTCCGTACCGGTCGGCGAGCTCCCGGCCGCGGAGAGGGTTGCGTGCGCATAGTTGTTTCAGGTGCAGGCTGTCCTGTCCGGCGACGGCTCCGGCGAGGGCTGCCGCCACATTACCGCTCCCTATTATCGTTATCTCCATCCTTTATAAGCTCCATCAGAAGTATGTTGTCGTCCGACGTGTCTATCTTTCTGTCGATTTCATCCATGATGCCGGAGATTTCGCGCAGATAGCGGTTGCCGCACAGGTCGCGTACCGCGGAACCGGCCCGTTCGACTGCCCGCACGGCTTCGTGCAGTGTGAGGGTGTGTATGTCGCGTGCCGGAACGTATATCTTCGTCTTCTGGCTTTTGTCCGAGGATATGGGGAGTATCATTCCCGCCTCGTCGAGCGTATAGTTGATGTCCCTTACCAGTCGGACGGGAAGTTTCAGCTCCCGCGCTATCGCCTCGGAGGAGATGCCTCCTTCGCCGCGCATGAAACTCCGTATGATGACCGTGAGGGAGGCGAGCATCACTTTGCGTCGGTTGTCGTAGCTGACACTCGCGGCGTCCTGTTCCTGCACGAAACTCTCCACGTTCTGGTAGGAGAACGAGAGTTCGGCTCCGAAGAGGACGATTTGCCAGCTTGCCTGTATCCAGAACAGAAACAGGGGGACTGCGGCAAAGCTGCCGTAGATGATGTTGTAGGACGATACCCCGCTCTGCAGCGTGACATATACGAGTTGGAATACGGAGAAGGCAACCGCGGCGATGAGGGCCGCCATCGCCGCGTGGCGGAAGCGCACTTTGGTGTTCGGAATGATTTTGTAGGCGCCTGCGAAGAGGAGCCACAGCACTGCGAACGAACCGATGGCGTAGAGTACGCTGTACGGAATGGAGGCGTAGTTGGCGATGAGCGTCCGGATGTAGGAGAGTACCAGCGCGAGCATGACGGCCAGCAGCGGCATGACGAATATCACCGCGGCATAGGTGCTCGCACGTCTTGTCAGGCTGCGTGGCTTCTGGACCTCCCATATCGTGTTGAATGCGTTTTCGACGTTGCCGAAGACACGGATTGCCGCCCATACGAGTACGACGAGGCCGCTCGCGGCGACGAGTCCGCCGCTCGTGCGCACGAGTACGTTGTTGGCGAAGTTGAGGATGTATCTTATCAGTGCGCTGTTCTCCGAGAATCTTTCGAAAAGGTAGTTCTCAAGGGCTGTTTCCAGTCCGAATCCCTTGATGATGCCGAATGCCAGCGCGAGCATCGGAACGAGCGACATGAGCGTGAAAAAGGTGAGCGCCGCCGAGCGGACGACCGTATTGTGATGCTGTACACCCTGCGCGGTGTAGAGGATGAGGCGGGCCTGACGCACGAACCACCACTCTTTGCGGGAGGAGAAGTCGGCTTCCGTCTTCTCCCAGACGTCGTGTCCGACGAATTTCTTGGCTTTTTTGAAAAACGATTTCATCCTTAGTCCGGTTTTTATGGCGCTTCGTACCGCAGGGCCGCCGCCCGTTGTGCCGTTACAAAATTACCTCTTTTAATTCGATAACCCAAAGCGTCGGCCCGACGGCGGTGAAGGCGAGCCGAACGCTGCCCCCTTCGCGGATGCCGAGCCTGCGGGCGAGTTCCGGAGCGGCGAGGGGAAAACCGTGCGTGTAAAGGTCGGCGGAACGGATACCCCGCCGACGCAGTTCCCGTTTCAGGCACGACGGGTCGAACCGTTCCATCCGTTCGACCTCAAAAACTTTGCCGGGTATTGCCCCTGCGGGCAGCGTATTCGTAAAGAGGTAGCTGTCGCCCGGTACGGCGAATGCCTGCGGCATCTCTTCGGCTGCATACCGGGCCGTCAGCCGCGCCTTGCGCAGTGCGGCATCGGGGATGACCGTGTAGCGGTAGGGCGGTGCGAATCCGGCGGTCGTGGCGGGTGCGGATACCGGGTAGGGATAGCTCCAGCGTCCCCGCCCGGCGATGGCGGCGCCGAGGCTGCCTTCCGTATCGGTGTCGCTCATTTCGACGGTAACCTCCTTGCATTCGCCTCCGAGCGAGAAGACTTCCACGCTACACCCTGTTCCGAAGAGACGGAAACATTCGGCCACGTCGAAAAGCGGCGAAAGTTTGACGGCTGTCCGTTTGGAAAGTTGCTTCAGCAGAGGCAGCAGTTGCAGGATGTCCGGACTGCAATCTTCCGGTAGTACCAGTTTGCGCCCTGCGGCGGAGCGGCGGTCGGGGTCGGCGTATATCAGGTCGGCCCTGCCGTCTGCTGCGGCGAATTTGTTCAGGAACTCTTCAGCCGCGGTGCAGACCACGGTGATGTTGTCCGCTCCCAGGCGGCGGAAGTTGATTTCCGCCGCCCTGGCGAGTGCGGCGTCCCGTTCTACGGCGATGACGCGGGCGAAACGGCGGGAGAGGTGGAAAGAGTCCACGCCCAGTCCGCAGGTGAGGTCGATGCACACATCGCCCCTCCAGCTCTTGCGGGTCGCGGCGGCTTCGCTGCTCGACTGCTCGAAGGCCAGAGGCGGGAGGATGGCCCGTGCTTCGTAATAGGAGGGCAGTTTGCGGCGGGCCCGCTGGAGATATTTTACTTGTGTGGCGACCAGTCCGGCATGTGCGATGCGTTTGTCGAGTGCCACGGCATTCGGGTCGCGGCCGATATTCTCTTCCGTGAGCTGTCGCAGCAGCGGCGTATCGAGCAGCAGTATGTCTTCGGTTGTCATATCGTTTCTGAAAGGGAAGGTTCGTTGTGTTTTGTCTTTCGTCCCCGCAGCAGGAGGCAGGCGGCAAGTACCGCGGCATAAAGCGCTATCACCTGCCACGCTTCCAGCCGCAGCGGGAACGAGGCCCAGCTCTTTTCCGCGGCGAGGCCGACTACGGCGTTCTGCAATCCGGCTGCGGCGCCTATGGCCGCGGAGAAGGGGCCTTGCAGCAGGGGCAAGGGAGCAATTATCCAGAGCAGGGAGAGGAGGACGGTCGCGTTGGCCGTCAGAATGAGCAGCGGGTTGAGAATGATGCCGATGAGCGGAATGCGTCCGAAGTAGTACGATACGAGCGGGGCGGTGGCGAGCGAGGCGGCGAGCCCTACCATGAAGATTGCCCAGAAGGCGTTGAGCGCCTTGATGCGGCTATGTACGAGGCCGTACAGCGGCCGGTAGAAGAGAAAGATGCCGGCGACGGCCGTGAAGGAGAGCTGGAAACTGATGTCGTAGAGATAATTGGGGTTGACGAGCAGCATGACGGTTGCGGTGGCGAGCAGGATGTTGGCGCTGTTGCCTGTCCGTGATGCGGCGAGTGCGAGCTGGGCTCCGGTGAACATCATGGCTGCCCGGACTGCCGATGGCGGAAGTCCGGTAAGTGCCGTATAGAGCCATATTGCCGTGATGGCCGCGGCATTTTTGATGATGTGACCGTAGCGAAAGGCGGGCAGCAGCCACAGCAGGAGGTTCACCAGCATGGCGACGATACCCACGTGGAGACCCGATACGGCGAGCAGGTGCGATGCACCGGTGGTGCCGTAATCGTCGCGTACTCCGGCCGGCAGGCCGCCGCGGTAACCGATGCTCATGGCCGCGGCCGTACCGTACGCTGCGGGTGGCAGGCCGAGGCGCGAGAGTCTTTCGGCTGCGCCAGCCTGCATCCGGGCAGCGCAGTAGCGCGGGGTGAGGTGCCGGCCCGGCAGGGAGAGGAGTTTCTGCCTCCCGTCTATCCAGACGGATTGGCTGTATCCGCGCCGTTGCATCAGGCGGGCGTACCATGCGTAGTCTGCACTGCCGAGCTCGCCGGCGTACCCCGTGGCGATGAGGCGCTCTCCGGGTCGGATGCGGAAGGAGGTATCGAAACGGGCCACCGCCTTTTCTCCGGAGAAATGCCAGGCGGTGTCGCCGCCTGCGAAAGCGCGGTAACGGTCGATGCGGACGGTCGCTTTCGTCCAGCGTCCGGCTGCTTCGGGGGTGTCGGTTACGGCCATGGTCATTACCAGCCGCTGGTCGTGCGGCATCACCGTCCGTGGTCGGGTGGCTAATGTCACGGCTGCGGCCGAAAGAAAGATGGCTGTATAGGTCAGCAGTGATGCGGCGGCAGGCCTCCGTCCGGTCAGGACGGCAGCGGCGAGTGCCACTCCGGCGGCAGTGGCGACCGGCCAGACGGGGAACCGTACGGCATTCGCCGCGACGATGCCGGCAACGACCGCCGGCAGGATGCGGGCGAACGGTACCGGTCGTATGTGGGATGCGTTTTTCATGGCGGCGGGTGGGTTCCGGGGGCGCTGTGGCGCTTGTTCCGGAGGGAGGGGCGGGTTTCGGTCACTACCGGCCCCAGCCGGCCCGGTCGAGACTCCGGTAGTTGATGGCTTCGGCAATGTGTTCGGGCCGGATGTCGGGCGATGCGGCCAGGTCGGCGATGGTACGCGCCACTTTCACGATGCGGTCGTAGGCGCGGGCCGAAAGGTCGAGCCGTTCCATCGCACGGCCGAGCATGGCGCTGCATGCCGCGTCGAGGCGGCAGAACTCACGGAGCATGGCCGGATTCATCATGGCGTTGGTATGGATGCCGTTCGTCCCGGCGAAACGTGCGGCCTGCCGTGCCCGCGCTGCGACCACCCGTTCGCGTATCGCGGCGCTCTTTTCGGCCGGTGCCGTGCTGGAGATTTCGTCCAGCGCGACGGGGGTGACCTCCACATGCAGGTCGATGCGGTCGAGCAGGGGACCCGAAATGCGGTTGATGTAGCGCGATACCGAGGCGGCGCTGCATACGCACTCCTTGGTCGGGTGGTTGTAGTAGCCGCACGGACAGGGATTCATGGCTGCCACGAGCATGAAGTTGGCGGGATATTCGATGGTGTACTTCGCACGGGCGACCGTCACTTTCTTCTCCTCCAGCGGCTGCCGTAGCACTTCGAGCATGTTGCGGCCGAATTCGGGCAGTTCGTCGAGAAAGAGGATGCCGTTGTGGGCGAGGGAGATTTCGCCCGGCTGGGGATTGGTGCCCCCGCCGATAAGAGCTACCTGCGAGGCGAGATGGTGCGGAGCGCGGAAGGGGCGGTGCGTCATGAGGCCCCGTGTGCTTCCCGGCTTTCCGGCTATGGAGTGTATCTTGGTGGTCTCGAGCGATTCGGCGGTCGTCATGGGCGGCATGATGGTGGGCATGCGCCGGGCGAGCATCGTCTTTCCCGACCCGGGCGAACCTATCATGATGACGTTGTGGCCTCCGGCAGCGGCCACTTCGAGGGCACGCTTGACGTGGGCCTGTCCTTTGACGTCGGCGAAGTCCTCTTCGTAAGGCGACTCTGCTCCGTCGCCTCCCGTCGTTTCGTGGACGTAGGGTGGGACGGCTGCGTCGCCGTTCAGAAAATCGACCACCTCCTTCAGGGAACCGGCGGCTATCGTTTCCAATCCTTCGGCCACGGCTGCTTCGGCGGCGTTCTCCCGTGGTAGGATGAATCCCCTGAAACCGTTCCGGCGGGCATTGACCGCAATGGGAAGGGCTCCGCGGATGGGTTTTACCGTTCCGTCGAGCGAGAGTTCCCCCATGATGATGTAGCTGCCGAGCCGGTCGGGGGCTACCTGTCCCGCTGCGGCGAGGATGGCTACGGCAATGGTCAGGTCGAGCGAAGAGCCCTCCTTGCGGACGTCTGCCGGTGCGAGGTTTACGACCACCTTCTTGCCGGGCATCTTCAGTCCGCTGTTGTCGAAAGCCGAACGGATGCGCTCCTGGCTTTCGCGCACGGCGTTATCGGGCAGCCCGACCAGAAACATGCCCAGACCGGGGGTGATGTTGACCTCCACCTCCACCGTCATGGCCTCTATTCCGACGAGGGCGCTTGCGTAACATTTCGTGAACATGGCGTAGCTTTGTTGCGTTTGGTTCGGGAACGGGGTTTCGGTCCGTCGTTCTTCGGAGCGGGGCTGGGGCAACGGACGGGCCGCCGGACAGGTGCCGTTCCGGAGGGCGTACCCGCATCAGAAGGGGCTCTCCTCGTCGAACGTCCGCATGGGGCGTCCGAACGAGCCGCCTCCGTTCAGGTCGCTGTCGAACTCTGCGGCTCCGGCTCCGGAGAGCGAACCGTAATCGTCGTCGTTCATACTGCTCTCTATCATCGTCCCCGCTTCGTCATCGTAATCGAGGAAGCGGGCCTGCTCCTTGCGGAAGCGCAGTTTTACGGTATCCGTCGCGCCGTTCCGGTGCTTGGCGAGGATGA